>OMDR01001172.1_pt1 | contig 13551 bp, 14 predicted proteins | sample 1645251 | NCBI WGS metagenome assembly OMDR01 (sample SAMEA103958142, study PRJEB25191) | human gut metagenome | biome: human-associated habitat [ENVO:00009003]; feature: intestine environment [ENVO:2100002]; material: feces | place: Germany | collected 2013/2015 | reverse complement strand
AGTTTGTGATTATTTCTTGTAGTGTCACTAAAAGAACTTGTATTTAATAAGCAGCGGGTTTGTCAAGAAAAGTGTGTAAGTAATTTAAACATTACTAAAAAATAGGTTATTCAAGTTTGTGATTATTTCTTGTAGTGTCACTAAAAGAACTTGTATTTAATAAGCAGCAGTGTTAAAACTTATCTTTAATACTGCTGCTTTTTGAGTATATAAAAGGTTATGCAATATATGAACAATTGCATCCTTCTTGGTTAAGATTGGCTACTTAAATATTGATTGATTCTAGTTGTAAAATGATCATCTATCATCAATTGATTTAATACCATTGACCAATTCCTAATATGACCATTTTCCCATTTGTTTTCTAATTCTTTGATTCTTAGATATAAAAGTTTAAACAATGCATTCTCATTAGGAAATGTTCCTTTTTTAGTGACTTTTCTAAAACTAGAATTAACTGATTCAATCGCGTTAGTCGTATACATGATTTTTCTAACATCACTTCCATAGTTAAAAAGCTGTTCTACATGTATGAAATTTCGTTTCCAAACATCTATGGCACCTGGGTATTGAGCCCATTCTTTTTGAAATGTTTCAAAAGCCGTTTTTGCAGTTTTTATATTAGTAGCACCATAGATTCTTTTTAAAGATTGTGTGAATTTCTTATAGTCTTTACTTGGTACATATTTAATAGAGTTTCTTATTAAGTGTACAATACATCTTTGAACAACGACTTTAGGAAAGATAGCTTTTGCACCTTCCTCTAAACCCGATACACCATCCATAGAAATAAAGAACACATCTTCTAATCCTCTAGCTTTTAATTCATCAAAAATCTGCATCCATTGATTCTTGCTTTCGGTTGGTGATAACCATAATCCTAAGATTTCTTTATGGCCTCTTAGATCATACCCCAAAATTACATATACAGCAGTTTGATTTACTTCATAATCATGTCTTAATGACACATACATACAATCTACAAATAAGAATGGATAGCATTTTTTAAGCGGTCTATTACGCCATTCTTCTAATTCAGGCAATATTGCATCAGTAATGTCAGATATCATTTCATGTGATACAGAAAAACCATAAATGTCTTCAACAGTTTTAGAAATATCTCTTTGCGACATTCCTCTGGCATACATTGCGAGCACCTTTTCTTCAATTGCAGAAACATCTTTTTTACGTTTAGGTACCAGTACTGGTTCAAACGATCCATCACGATCTCTAGGTGATTCAATCTCCACTTCACCATGTGATGTCTTAAGTGTTTTCTTTGTGTAACCATTTCTTCTGTTTTCTGTTTGTTTGATACCTTTATCATTGGATTCATAGCCAAGATGATTATTCATTTCACCTTGAAGCATTGATTCAAATAAAGGCCCAAATAGATCTTTGAGAGCATCGTTAAAAGTTGGGCTGCAGATGGAGCAGGGTAAACTTCCATCTCATTAGATGTCTTAACTGGGCATTGAGCCTAGCAGCTTAGATAAAGCTGTAGTCCACGTGGGGGGGACTTAATGATTTTCACGTCGTTATGGCTATCTTAACTGGGTACCGAGGCTGACAACCGGCAGAAAACTCTTTTACAAAAGTAATTCTCAGAAGAGTGTGGTTTAATGCCACACTCTTCTTTACAAGTGAGGTATAAGTGACAACAAAGGTAGATAAGAAAAACGCAATACGACAAGGTATTATAAAGGCGGCAATTGTATATAGCCAGAGTTTAGCGGGTAAAACGTTTCTGTATGTATATGGAGATGAATATTTTGAAGTTTCTTTTCCGGTGGATCATTTTCTGCATTTAACAGGAGTGGAGACAAGACTTTCGGCCAAGGATTTTTATAAGAATGCAAAAAAATCTATTCTTACAAATAATCAGTTCTATTTTGACGCAAGACATGTATATGCAAATGCCAAAAGGAAACTTCCATGTTTAAAACGCTTGCCGGAATTAACGAATGAAATGGTATGTGTTCTAAAAAATATGGAAACCATGACAATTACATATAAACTCAGCGTTACAAATTTGGAATTTACAGGAAGTGTGACAAGAAAGCCAAAACGGTATACTGGGAAAAAAGATTAAGAAAAGAATAAAGAGCTGGTTTTAATTGTAAAATTTATGGGGAACTAACATCAGCTTATTGACATAAATTTAAAAATAAGTATAATAATAGTTGAGTAATTGTTCAACTATTATTATTTGGAGGTGAATATATGACAAAAACGTCTTATATTTGTAATTGCGATGTAATTCATGAGGATATTGTGAATGATGTGAAATCCAAGATGCAGCCAAAAGATGATTATATCCAGTTGGCTTCTTTGTTTAAGCTATTTGGAGATGGAACTAGAGTACAAATCTTACACGCTCTAGAACAGAGTGAGATGTGTGTATGTGATCTTGCAGTGCTACTGGGGGTAACAAAATCTGCAATTTCGCATCAGTTAAAGGCATTACGCCTAGCGAATCTGGTAAAATTCCGTAAAGAAGCACAGATAGTTTACTACTCGCTGGCAGATGATCATGTGAAAGAGATTATTGACAAGGGATTTGAGCATCTTTGGCAGAAATAATATTTTTTAACATTATAGTTGAGTAATTGAACAATTAAACAAATTATAAGGAGATTATCATGAAACGCATATTTCTATTAAAAGGGTTGGACTGTCCAAATTGTTCCGCAAAAATTGAAAAAGAAGTCGGAGAGTTGGATGGAGTGCAATCCTCAGTGGTAAATCTGATGAAGCAGACGCTTACAATCAATGTTACTCAGACAGCCGCAGATACGATAGCCAGTCAGATTGAAACGATTGTTCATAGTCATGAGCCAGATGTGGAAGTTTCTGAAATTGTACAGGAATCTTATATACCGGAAAAAAAGCAGGAGGCCAATGAATCCTATAACAATGAGGATAAGAAGTTGACAGTTCGTTTAGCGATTGGTGCAGCAATCTATGCTATTGGTATGGCATTGACTGTTTTTGCGAAAGTGCCACTGCCTGTCGAGTTAGCTTTTCTCATTGTTTCTTATGTTATTCTTGGTGGAGATGTTGTATGGCAGGCTGTGAGGAACATTTCAAAGGGGCGTGTATTTGATGAACATTTTTTGATGAGTGTTTCTACGATTGGGGCTTTTGTCATTGGTGAATATCCAGAAGCAGTTGCTGTTATGCTATTCTATCAGGTAGGTGAATTTTTTCAGTCATTGGCTGTTAAGCGTTCCAGAAAATCTATATCAGACTTAATGGATATACGTCCAGATTCTGCTACAGTAAGAAGAAATGGGGAATTGATTACCATATCTCCAGAAAATGTCTCCATTGGTGAGAGTATTATTGTAAAGCCTGGTGAAAAAATTCCATTAGACGGTGTGGTATTGGATGGAGATTCTATGCTGGATACAAGGGCCTTAACAGGAGAATCAGTTCCGAGAAGTGTTCATAAAGGAGACGAAGCACTTTCCGGTTGTATGAATCAGACGGGTGTCTTAATGATTAAGACAACAAAAGCATTTGGTGAATCTACGGCTTCAAAGATTATTGATCTTGTGGAAAATGCGTCAAGCCGAAAAGCACCAACAGAAAATTTTATTACTACATTTGCACGTTATTATACACCTGTGGTTGTAATCTTAGCAGCTTTTCTGGCGATTCTGCCACCGATCATTCTTGGCGGAGGCTGGACAGAGTGGATTCGCAGAGGATTTGTTTTCCTTGTGGTATCTTGTCCATGTGCATTGGTTATTTCAATCCCGCTGACTTTCTTCGGCGGCATTGGTGCAGCATCTAAACGAGGTGTTCTTGTAAAAGGAAGCAATTATTTAGAGGCACTTAATAATGTCAGCGTTATTGTGTTCGATAAAACCGGAACACTTACAAAAGGTGTTTTCAATGTTACGGATATTTTGCCTGCAAATGGATTTTCAAAAGAACAGGTTCTGGAGTATGCGGCAGAGGCAGAGAGTTTTTCTAACCATCCTATTGCAAAATCCATTCTTGCTGCTTATGGAAAAGAAATTGATCAGTCAGTGATTTCTGATTATAAGGAAATTTCAGGATATGGAATCAGTGTAATGGCAGGGGAAAAGAAAGTTTTTGCTGGCAATACGAAACTTATGGATACAGAATGTATAGAGTACACAACCTGTGAAAAAGCAGGTACAAAAGTTTATTTGGCTGTAGATGGTCAATATGCAGGATGTATTTTGATAACAGATGAAGTGAAGCCGGACAGTAAAAAAGCAATTTCTGACCTGAAACATATCGGCGTGGAAAAAACAGTCATGCTTACCGGTGATGATGAAAAAATTGGGAAGTCTGTTGCAGAAGAATTGCAGTTGGATGAATATTATGCACAGCTGCTTCCTGACCAAAAAGTGGAAAAGGTTGAGCTTTTAGATAGTAAAAAGAGACCGGGAAGCAAATTGGCTTTTGTTGGTGATGGTATCAATGACGCTCCTGTCCTTGCCCGTGCAGATGTTGGTATTGCAATGGGTGGGCTTGGTTCGGATGCGGCCATTGAAGCAGCAGATGTAGTTCTGATGACAGATGAACCGTCTAAGCTGGTGGACGCGATTGAAGTAGCAAAAGCGACAAAACAGATTGTCATGCAGAATATAGTGATTGCTCTTGGGATTAAGAGTGTGTTCCTGATTCTTGGCGCTCTTGGTATTGCGGGAATGTGGGAAGCTGTATTTGGTGATGTAGGCGTTACCATAATTGCTGTTTTGAACGCAATGAGAATTTTGAAAAAATAGGAAATGAGGTGGAAATGTGAAACGAAAACTGATTCTGTTAGTTGTTACGATTGTTTTTCTTGTAGGTTTTGGTGTCATTTTACATTCACCGCCTTCTATGATTGATGCAGTCACAGGAGCAACACCGAAGTCAAAAAAGGCGGCTCAAGCCTCCGCACAGTTGGAAGGCTCTTATGTTCTCGGTATTAATATGATGTCAGATGGTCTCGACAACGAGAACACCCGGAATAAATTAAAAGAATTGGCACTGGACGATTCGGAAACAAATGAAACAGATCTCATGAAAACGGACATTAGTTTTCGGTTATATGTATCTGAGACGGATTATCCGCTTGTCAGTTATGCTAAGAAACTCTGTGACAGGTTGAAACAGGCCGGTTTTTCCGTAGATCTGAAAGAGTACAGTAACACAATGATGCTATCAAGAGTGGTAAGTGGAAAGTATGATGTATTCCTGGCATCGGATGATTTTATTGACGTTACAACGCTAACACAGATAGACTATATGATCATGGACAGCGAAGAAATGAGGTGAGCGGGAATTTATGAGAAAATGGAATACGATTTTGTCTGTTTTAATGCTTCTCATTTTTATGATTCATGGAATCATGGGCAGCTTTATGCTGAACGGAGTTGGAAGTAGTGCAGGGAAACTTCTTGCATGGATTGGTGTTGGTATTCTTGTTGTGCATACGGTGATTGGTGTCATCCTGACAGTTCAGAGTTTACAGACAGCGAAGCAATCAGGAAAAATGTATCTGAAACAAAACGTCATATTTTGGGCGAGACGAGCCAGTGGGCTGGCAATACTGATCCTGCTGTTCTTCCATATTGGCTTGTTTGGAAAGGTGCAGAATGGGACATATATTTTGTTCCCTTTTACAACGGTAAAGATGGTAACTCAGCTTTTGTTCGTAGCGGCAATCTTTGTTCATATTTTTATCAATATCCGCCCATTGCTCGTATCACTGGGAATCATTAGTTATAAAGAACGAAGGAGCGATATTTATTTGATCCTTTCGGTGCTTCTTCTTTTTATAGCGGGAGCGGTTATTTTCTATTATATTGGGTGGCAATATCTATGAGTAAGACAATTATTATTATAGGTGCTGGACTGGCAGGACTTTCAGCGGCTTTGCAGGCAGCGGAAAATGGATGCAATGTAAAACTGGTTTCCTCCCTTCCGTCAGAGCGGGCACAGTCTGTTATGGCGGAGGGCGGTATCAACGCAGCTTTGAATACAAAAGATGAAAACGACAGTCCCGAAGAACATTTTACAGATACAATAAAGGCAGCATGTGGTCTGGCAGATCCAAATGCAGTTTGGGGAATGACACAGGCAGCACCGGAGCTGGTGCACTGGCTGCTAAAACTTGGAGTTAAATTTAACATGAGTGGCTATGATGATGTGGATCTGCGGAATTTTGGCGGGCAGAAAAAGAAACGGACTGCTTTTGCACAGAGCGATACCGGGAAGCAGATCATGACAGCTATGATAGACGCTGTTCGCAGGAAAGAAGCATCTGGTATGGTAGAACGGTTCAGCCATCATTCTTTCCTAACACTTCGTCTGTGTGGCAATATTTGTTGTGGCTGCGTAATCAGGGATGAATACAGTCAGGAGACTGTGGAATTACCGGGGGATGCGGTTATTGTTGCCACCGGTGGTATGCACGGATTGTTTGGAAATACAACGGGTTCGCTGAGCAATACAGGAGAAGTCACCGCAGAATTGTTCCGGCTTGGTGTTCCTCTGGCAAATGGCGAGATGATCCAGTATCATCCGACAACTGTGAAATGTGGTGGAAAACGCATGCTCATCAGCGAGGCGGCCAGAGGGGAAGGTGGCAGGTTGTTTGCCATGAAAGATGGAAAACAATGGTATTTCATGGAGGAAAAATACCCGGAGCTTGGAAATCTGATGCCACGAGATATTACCGCCAGAGAGATATGGAAGGTCAGCCATGAATCAGAGGTATTTCTTGACATGACGGAAATATCGGAGGAGATTATTTCAAATAAGCTATCTGGTCTGGCAGACGATTGTATGACCTATCTGCATAAAGATATACGAAAGGAACCGGTGTCTGTTTTACCGGGAATTCACTATTTTATGGGAGGCATTCTGGTGGATGAGCAGCACAGAACACCGATTCAGAATCTTTACGCTGCCGGAGAATGCTGTGCCCAATATCATGGTGCCAACCGTCTTGGTGGAAATTCTCTGTTAGGAGCGTTATACGGAGGATGTGTTGCGGCAAAATCAGCATGTGAACAGGCAGATGTAGTAGATCTATCTTGTGCGACACAGATAGATTTTCCACCAGCGTCTCAAATTTCAGAAATAAAGCAATTAAACAAAGTGATGCAGGATATTATGGGCGTTGTCAGAAATGAGAATACGTTGTTAAATGGGATTCAAACGGTACAAGCGCTGACAGGAAATCTTCCATTGCTTGGCATGGCAGTTCTAAAGAGTGCTCTTGCAAGAAAAGAAAGCCGTGGTGCACACTGGCGGGAGGATTATCCGAAGAGCAATGACGATGATTACCTTAAAACAACGGTAGCTAGATTTGATGGAAAGCAGATACAGATTTCCTTTGTACCTGTTCCAGAAAGGCGGTGATTCACTTGGTATATAAAATAAGAATCAGGCGGCAGGAGAGTCAGAAATCAGACAGTTATTGGCAGGAATTTGAGTTTGACGGAAGCAAAAACAGCTCTGTTGCCAATGTTCTAAAGGAATTGAACAGTAGAACCCCTTTGAAAGATAATTCAGGGAATATAGTTACTCCCATCAGCTGGGAATGTAGCTGTATGGTGCGAAAATGTGGGGCTTGCGCCATGCTGATTAACGAACGTCCGAGGCTGGCATGCTCTACATTTCTACATACGTTAAAAGGTTCTACAATCACCTTGGAACCTTTAAGCAAATTTCCGCTTGTAAGAGATTTGATCGTTGACCGGTCAATTCTGTTTGAAAATTTGAAAAAACTGAACCTTTGGCTTGAAAGTGAAGCTTATATGAATCCGTGGACACATGAACCGAGATACCAGTCGGCACGCTGTCTGATGTGTGGCTGCTGCCTTGAAGTGTGTCCTAACTTCTCTGCAAATGGGACTTTCGCAGGCGCTGTTGCTGCAGTCAACGCATTTCGGATTCTGAATGAAGAACAGGAAAGCACTCATTTGAATGAGATTTCTGCTGAATATAAGAAGAAATATTTTGAGGGATGCGGGAAGTCGTTATCTTGTCATGATATTTGTCCGATTGGTCTGCCTGTGGAAGAACTGCTTGTAAGGTCGAATGCAGCGGCTGTTTGGGGCAAATAAAATGGATGATAAAAGCTATAATGAATGTATGAAGAGAATCAAAAACTTGATTCTCTTTTTTAAAATACATACATTGACAAATATCTATGTATATATTATATTGAACATAGACAATGATCAATGTGAGGTGTCAATATGAATGCAATGGATGGCGGCCTTGTGAATGATCGTAAGGAAGGAAAATGGCATCACTATTCTTTGAATTGTGAGACATTGATGAATTACAAACACTTTATAGAATCCCTTACTTGCCTTGGATGCGGTGACGGGGATTGTTGTAAATAATTTAAGGAGAGCAGATATCATGAAAAAAGAATCAAATTCAGGAATTAGTTTTTTCCAGCGTTACCTGACTGTAACCTGCCAAACATCAATCTGGGGCAGTTGCAGATAATTCTCGCAGCAGCGGGCTTACTTTCTGTATTAGCAACGGTTAGCTGTATATTGTTCCTGTCTGCAAAATGTAAAGACACATTGACAGTTTTGCTGATCTCTATTGTAGTTCTTCTCATGCCGCTTTTTGCTTATGTGGCGATGGGAGCAACATGGCTCTCTACCATACTTCCATCTGCCGGAATTGGTATGCAGAACAATTTCCTTTCTCAGCTTGCAGATTTCAATTATCTGAATATCGGTGGAATGAGTTTCTGGACACCGCATGTTATTTTGATTTCGGCAGGAATTGAATTATTTGTGTTTACATTCTTGGCGATTCATTCCTATTGCAGACATCAGGTAGCATAAAAGAAGTTCAAAATAGAACGAATAGGTTATCTGCAGCGCGACGGCAAAAGAAAAAAAGCCGTCGCAGAGCAGACACATTTTCACGCGCCTATGAAACGGCGGCTTTGATTTTCAGAGCCGCCGTTTCTTTGCGTTTACACAAACCTATGACGACTTGCAGGGACACGGTAGCCGATTGGAGGTTGATTTACCGTGTCCTTCTTTTTATTTCGCAGTATCCATGATCTGCACCAGTTAAAAAAAGCATAGCCCCTCCATCGGAGCCGTCCGGCTTTGGATATGAACTATACCATGTAAGCAATCTTCTTTATAAAACATTTCTGCGCCCTGCAGGTCCGTTGCGACTTGCTGGGCGCTTTTTGCTGTTTTCCGAGGATAATCCCGCCTCGAAAAAATTTTTTAAGAAATTTTCAAAAAGGAGGCTTTTAGCGGGTAGCGAGCGGCTTTGCGTTCGCCTTGTTAGCGGAAAGGGAGAAACCCACCTCATTCCCCCAGGAAAGGGGGTGAAAAGATGGATATGATCCCACGCAATGACTATGGCGAGCGGTGCCAGTTCGATGCTTACTGCAAGCTGGTACTGTACCATGAGGCAATCGACTACCTTCGGGAAATGCAGAGGCGCCGTGACAGGGAACTGTCATTCAGCGACCTTCCGCAGATGGAGATGGACAAGCTCTGCGTTGTAGATCATTACCCCAGTGACAGATTTACATTCTCGTCCCATGGGTATGACCTGCATATTGAAAACGAGCTTGTGGCTGATGCCTTCGCCGGTTTGTCTGTTCAGGAGCAGAGTATTTTGATCCTGCATTTTGTTCTGGACATGCCGGATCAGGAGGTTGGCCGCCTTGTTGGAATGTCTCGCAGCGCCGTTCAGCGGCGAAGGGCAAAATCATTGACCGAGCTGCGGATCAAGTTGGCCGCACTCATGCCGAAGGGAGGTTGAAGGTATGAAGAAACCCACTTACAAGGGCAAGGAGCTTCTTCCTCTTTCGGTGATTGACGCCGCCCGTGACGGGGACTCTCAGGCTGTGGATCAGGTACTCCGGTATTATGAGGGCTATATCAACAAGCTCTGTACCAGGACGCTCTACGATTCCAACGGCCAGCCCCGTGTTCGGGTGGACGAGTACATGAAGCGCCGACTGGAGATCAAGCTCATCCATTCTATCGTCAGCATGAACTGACCGAACCGGCCCCGGCAGCGGAAACAGCTTACCCTTTCCCTGTTTCCGTTTCCCCTGGGCTGAGGCTGCACTTTGAAAAAGAAAGCCCGGCGGGAGGCCTCCGGCGCAGCATAAGGCAGACGGATACATTCCTGTCTGTGCCGAGCCATACGGCCGGTGCGCCATGACCCTGTTGCAAGTCCGCAGGACGGGACCCCTACTAAACAGGCGAGCGATTATAACCAGGCCGCAAAACAAGCGTGGCAGCTTGTGGGCGATGAAGCACAGGCAGGGTTAAAGATACTCGCGCATTGAACGCCCGCAAAGCATTGTGCGCCGCACCCATCAGCATGGGCCGGGGTGAGACTCCCGTGGAGCTGTGCCAACAGCCGTCCGTTTTCTGTCTCTTTTGATGCAAGAAATGGTTTTGTATTTGAAAGGGTGAACTATATGCAAAACGAAGTAAGAACCGCGCCGCAGATGGTGCGTGAATATAAAATTGGGAATACAACTTATGTTGTGAAATCCCATTCCAGACCTGACGCCACGGAGGACGCCGTTTCCAAAGTGAAGCGTCTGATACGGAATGACCTCCGAAAAAATACTGCAAACAAATAGAAAAAGGCAGCAGACAGCTTCCAGGCAGCGCGGTATAATTGAGTTAGGAAAAGCATTGTCTGTTTGACTGTCGGATAAGGAGGTTAAAATGTTACAGTCAAACACCCGCCCTGCCGTGAACAGTTTTCCTTTTACCGTTTTGAGCAGCGATGAAATCACCGCTCTTTACTGTCGGTTATCCCAGGACGACAAACAGGAGGGCGACAGCAACAGCATTATAAATCAGAAGAAAATCCTCAAAAAGTACGCAATGGACAGGGGATACACCAACATCCAGTTTTACATTGATGATGGTATCTCAGGCACGACTTTCAACCGGGCCGGCTTCCAGAGCATGATCGCAGATGTGGAGAGCGGCAAGGTAAAGCGGGTTATCGTCAAGGATATGTCCCGCCTGGGCCGTGACTATCTGCAAGTAGGTATGTACACGGAAATCTTTTTCCCGGAGCATGATGTTCATTTTATCGCAGTCAATGACGGGGTGGACAGCAACCAGGAAGATAACGAGTTTACCCCCTTCCGCAACATCATCAATGAATGGTACGCAAAGGACACCAGCAAGAAAATCCGTGCAGTGAAGCGTTCAAAGGGAATGGCCGGAGAACATATCGGCTCCCATCCTCCTTACGGTTACAGGAAAAATCCTGAAAACAAAAAGGAATGGATCGTGGATGAAGAAGCCGCCGAAGTGGTCCGTGAAATCTTCCGTCTGTGTGTCAGTGGTTATGGTCCTACCCAGATTGCAAATATGCTGACGGAAAGAGAAATCCTCTGCCCCACCTACTACGCATTGGAAAGAGGCGAGAAACCGCGTACCGTACTCCCTCCCCATAAATACGCATGGAACGGCCCGGTTGTCGCAATGATATTGGACCGGGTGGATTACCTGGGGCATACGGTAAACTTTAAGACGCACAACAAGTCTTACAAGTGCCATAAGAAAATCAAGCATACTCCCGATCAGTGGAAGGTCTTTGAAGATACCCATGAGGCCATCATTGACAAGGAAACGTTTGAGATCGTCCAGAAAATCCGGGCCGGGAAAAGGCGGCCTACCAGGATGGGGGAAATGCCCATGTTCTCCGGCCTGCTCTACTGTGCAGACTGCGGGAGCAAACTGACCTTCCATCGGAAAGCTGATGAACCGGCAGAAAAACATCATTATATCTGTGGAAATTACAGGAGCAATACTTCCAACTGTACCATGCACTATATCCGTAACGTGGTAGTGGAGCGAATTGTCCTGGAAAACCTGAAAGAAGTCATCCGCTATGTTTCCAACTATGAGGATGAATTTGTGCGGATGGTGATGGATGCCGATGTGCGACAAAAAAACCGTGAGCTGGCGCAGAAGAAAAAGAAGCTGATTGAGCTGCAGAAGCGTATCGGGGAACTGGACACCATCTTCCAGCGTATCTATGAGGACAATATCACAGGCAAACTTTCTGACGAGCGGTTTATGAAAATGTCAAAAGGCTATGAGGATGAACAGCATACCTTACAGGCCGAGGCAGACAAAATTCAGAATGAGCTTCAGCAGGAAGAAAAGAAAAGTGTTGATGTGAAACGCTTTCTTGCCATCGTAAAGAAATACACGGACCTGACCGAACTGACACCTGAAATCTTACGGGAGTTTGTCGATAAGATTATCGTCCATGCACCTGACAAGAGCAGCGGCAGACGGTTACAGGAAATTGAAATCATCTATAACCATATCGGAGAATTTGACCATTCAAAGGTCACTCTCTGGAAAGGAAATGCGGTATAGCATATCCCGTGCCATACCGCATAATCCTAAATCTTAAAAACATCCTTACGAAAACCTTGTTAATACTGGTCTTTTTGGATCAAGGTCAGGTGAGTACGGTCTGAAGGCTGCCCGTCGTGCACCTCAGTTCTCTAAGCGCTGATTTTACCCATATTGCAACCTTTGCAGCTCTGCCTTGGCAGAGCTGCTTTTTTATTGCAAGTTTTCTGCTGAACTGGGGTGCGCGATTGCGCATATCAGGCGGTTGCCCCGCATTTTTTTGATTCCTATACATCCTGCCTAAAAAACGGAGAATTATTTTTCACAGTGCGCGCGAAAGGGGTTGAAACCTGCGTGAATGCAGATTGACCCGGGGGAAAAAAATGTATTACAATAAAAAAGAAAAAGGGGAAACCCCGACTGTATAGGATGGAATCAGAAAGGATTTGTTTTATCGTGAGAAAAATCTCAAGACGGGCAGTTTTGCTTTTAGGCGGCGCATTGACACTGACTGCACTGACAGGCTGCTGGCCCAGCGGCATCAGCAGTTCAGAGCAGACAAAAAATGCAGTAAAGACTGCACTGAAAGCGGCAGTTGAGCAAAGCGAGGATTCTTATAATCTGGTCGAAAACAAAGCGCTGAGCGTAAAAGCACGGGCCATTCTGGAGGCATATCTTAAGGAAGTTGAGGCTGGATACACGGATGTCTTTGAGCCTCAGAATGTAACCCATATTTGGCCGACAGATGTAACTGTCGGTGACGACGGATTCGGAACGGCTGTCTTTTCCATGCCGGAGAATGCTGTTGATCCGCAGGCGTGGAAAAGAGCTGCGAATGCATTGGTGGCAAATTTTCTGTATTATTATCAATACAATGGCAATACTGTTGAGTACTGCGTTGAAATTGTGAAGCAGGAGGCCGCAGATGGACAAGGTGAAGCGGCAGACTATATGGTGATTTTTGCCAAAAAACATGATGGGGAGGAAGGCGGAGAAATCTGGACGCCGCCGGCACTCTGATATTTTTTGATACCAGCATCCCTGTATAAACCCGGAGAAAAAGATTTGACAAAGCTTTCCGGCAAAAGAAAAACGCCTCAGAATTTCTTCTGAAGCGTTTTTTGTTCAAGTCGGCGACTACCTATTTTCACGCGCCGTTTCCAGCGAACTATCTTCG
>OMDR01001171.1_pt1 | contig 13551 bp, 10 predicted proteins | sample 1645251 | NCBI WGS metagenome assembly OMDR01 (sample SAMEA103958142, study PRJEB25191) | human gut metagenome | biome: human-associated habitat [ENVO:00009003]; feature: intestine environment [ENVO:2100002]; material: feces | place: Germany | collected 2013/2015 | reverse complement strand
CAAAGGTAGGAAGGAAAAGAGGGGAAAAAAACACGCACGAGGCCGAATGCTTACCGAAAAAAGATATATTTTTATCGTTTTTCGATATTTTTTTTTCGTTTTTCTTTTGTAGTATCAAAATAAGATATACATTTGCATATCGATAAACGATAAATGAATATCGAGAAACAAGAAAGAATAAACACAAACATTAAAACACGAAGTAAAAATGAAAAAGTCAGTATTAAAATCAGTTTTAGCAGCAATTGCAGTAGTAATGATGAGTTGTACAACAACAGCAAACGCACAAACAGGAAACACAAAGTACATCTACGGTCAGAATGACACAAACACAACCGTGTACACACTGAATGAAGACGGCAAAACATTGACACGCAAACTGAAGTATGAGTACAAACACGATGAAAATGGTCAGGTAATTGAGAAAAAAGCTTATCGCTGGGATGCTTACCGGGAACTGTGGAAGCCGGCCTATCTGCTTACCGTAACTCCCGGAGTCTATGAAATCAAACTCAACTACGCTGAATGGAACGCCAAAGAGAGCACTTTCAACCATAACAAACAAGAAAGTATTTACCGTGAAGGCAACAACGCAAACTTGTTGGCCGACACACAAAACAAAAAGTAATGGAAACTTTGAATGAAACACAAACCCAAAATAAGAATGCGACCAGCCTGTGGCAAACCATAGGAATGTACATAGGAATGATGGTCGGATTTTTATATCCGCAAATAGGATTAGGCTTGGGTATGCTTTTGGGAATAGCTTTGGGAAGACTGGTCCTGACCAAGATTCCTGTCAACACCCCACTGGCCCAAAGAGCACAACAAAAAAGCGCAATTATCCTTATTTTAGCATTTCTTATCCTATTCATGAACCATTGGTACGTTCCATGCAAACATGCCATTGCTCACTTGATGAACTAAAAACAAATCAACCAAATTTAAAAGACAACCAGATGAAAACAACCATGATTTTGATCGCACCAAGGAGAAACCCAAGGATGCTTACTTAAAGAAACAGATACCCTCAGGACGGATGCGGAAGTCCGTCCTACCCCTTAATTCAAATCCATTTTAAACCAATAAACATTCTATTATGGGACGCGCAATTAAATTAGTACTTTATTACTTCGCTTATCAGTTAGCTTTCACCTTCCTGGTAGGACTTCCGGCGGGAATTATTAAAGTGATGAACGAAATTTCAGAAAATGATAATCTGGCTTATGCCGTAGGTAAGAATACAGCCTCTATGACAGGACTCGTTATGGTACTGGCAGGAATAGCCATGATCTGGCACCTGATCTACTTTAAATACGTTCAATTCAACAAGACAAGCTGGACTGAAGTACCTGCAAAAACCATTTTATTGAGTATTCCCTTCATTATAGCAGCCATGTTCATCTGCAATGTAGCCAGCGAATTCATAGAACTGCCCAACCTAGTGGAAGACACATTCATAGGAATGAGCCGCAATGTATTCGGCATCATCGCCATTGCCGTCATGGCACCTCTGGTAGAAGAGTTGCTGTTCCGTGGAGCCATTGAAGGGCATTTCCTGCAAACCGGAAAAAGACCCGGTATGGCAATCCTCCTGTCAGCACTCATTTTCGGTCTCATCCATGTCAATCCGGCGCAAGTACCTTTCGCCTTCTGTCTGGGATTGGTATTCGGATGGCTTTATTACCGCACAGGAAGCATTATACCGGGAATGATAGGGCATTTTCTAAATAACTCCCTGGCTACCATTGCCATGGCTACATCAACCCAAGAAGAGTTGAATGAAAAAACGGTTGATATGATTGGCGCCACACCTACTTACATCCTTTTGGCAGCCGCCATAATCATCCTAGTCGGCATGTATTTCTATCTGAACAAACATTTGCCACAGCCGGGAACACCCTCTGAAATTACTAACACACAAGCATAAATGTAACAATGAAAACAAAACTCAACCTCTTTTGCGTCTGCGTACTTATCGCCTTGCTCCTTTCCACCTCAACGACAGTGAGCATCATGTTCCATTCTTTCACAAGTGCCTTTAAAGCCGGATACGAAAGTGTAGAAAAAGGAAAGGATATCCACATTTCCGATTATAAGATGATTTGCACCCTTCCTACCGATCTACTTGAAAAGACAGGAGGTGTAACCAATGTCAGGACAGGAGAACAGGCATCTATCATACCGATTATAAGCATGGTAGAGGCGCCAACGAAAGAAAATGATACCTTCCATGCACTAAACAGGATTGCCTCATTCATTTCGGTGATAGCGGGAATTTTCTGCCTGTTGCAGTTCTTTTATTTGATCAGAAATATCAATCGCGGTGATATCTTCAGCTGGAAGAATGTGAAGTTTCTGCGCAAGTTAGGATGGGCATTGATACTTTTGTTTATCTGCACGCTGGCTACCATCGTGATTGGAAATTATGAAGCTTCGCAAGTGTTGCAACTCAACGGATGCGAGTTCTCCTATACCTTTGCTTTTTCCGATGCGACTCTCATTCTGGGATTCATTTCATTGCTGGTAGCCGAAGTATTTGCCATCGGACTGAAGATGAAAGAAGAACAAGATTTAACCATTTAAAAAAACAGAGCAGACTATGAACAAGTTCAGAATATTAGGTGTCATAGCCATTATAGCCATCATTGCAAACTTCTTTGGAGGATTGGATGAAAATTGGAGAGATTTCAAGAAAGGATTTGAAGATGGACATAACAGTGCAATGGAAATATATGAGCCTGGACGCCACATTATACCCCATCATGCAACCTCAGTCAAACTGAATGTAGAGCCGTTACCTGAAACTACTGTCGATTCACTGAGCAACAACCGCGTGGACTGGACACTCCCCTACACAGTGACTGAAATAGAAACGTATGCCAAGCCATCGGCCTGGCACATCCTTGTCATGGGACTTGCCATACCCGGAATATTCCTTTTTCTCATCGGTTTCTGCTCATTGATCCGGTTGCTCATTTCCATCTCACGCCGCGAAGTATTTACATCTGCCAATGTACGGCGCCTCCGTTGGTTTGCATACACCAGTGCAAGCTTGGAAATCCTCATAGCTGTTGACGAATGGATTGTAGGAAACGCAGCAGTTGAGCAAATCAGTCTGCCGGGCTACAAAATCATCAGCTACGCCGGTTATTCTCCCGACTGGGTAGCTGTGATAATTCCCATTCTTTTTGCCGAGATATTTGCTATCGGGGCAAAAATGAAAGAAGAACAGGATTTAACCATTTAAGAAAAATGCCATGAAAGAAAAAAATACTTTCCCCTCAAAAAGAAAAAGCATCTTTTATTTGATACTTTGCCTGATAGCTACTCTGTTTGTAAGTTCATTCATCTATTTCCTTGTGTTACATCCATTGTTGGACAACAAAATAGTGAGGATATCGATCAACATTGGATGGACTTGCTTCTGTCTGTATGCCTTTAAGAAACTGACGCAACGCCACACCCTTTGGTGGCGCGCAGTAGATGAGAACCCGAATAAACCCAAAATGAATTGATCTATGCCAATTATAGTAAATTTAGACGTAATGATGGCGAAACGAAAAATTTCGCTGGGAGATTTAGCCGAGAAGATAGACCTGACTCCTGCTAACCTTTCCATATTGAAAACCGGGAAAGCGAAAGCCATCCGTTTCTCTACCCTTGAGGCTATTTGCAGGGAACTAAATTGCCAGCCCGGAGATATTTTAGAATATAGAGAAGAAGGTGAATAATATAAACAGCCACATATACAAACACTCTGATACCATAAAATTCTCATATCTTTAATCCGGATACTCTGACCGATAAAGCATTTCAATTGCCATACCGGCAGAGTATTTTCACCTTATACCTAAAATTTTCTTATCACTTCCCGACACGCTTTAGCCAATATTCCCTAAAAATACACTACTGATAAAAACAAATATTGCATAAGCACCATATAATCCCATGATTATCCGTATCTTTGCAGCGAATTAGATATTTGAAAATAAATGAAGACATTTGAAGAGTTAGGCGTTTCCCCGGAAATACTAAAAGCGATTAAAGAAATGGGATATGAGAATCCCATGCCGGTACAAGAAGAAGTAATACCGTATTTATTGGGAAACGGCAACGATGTAGTAGCCCTAGCACAAACAGGGACTGGAAAAACAGCCGCATTTGGTCTGCCGCTTATCCAAAAAGTTGACGTAAAACACCGTGCACCTCAAGCACTAATTTTATGCCCCACACGCGAATTGTGCTTGCAGATTGCAGGCGATCTGAACGATTACTCCAAGTACATTGACGGGCTGAAAATCCTTCCCGTATATGGTGGTTCATCCATCGAAAGCCAAATACGCATGTTGAAAACAGGCGTACATATTATTGTGGCTACTCCCGGACGACTGATTGATCTAATAGAAAGAAAGGTTGCCAAACTAGAAACAATTACAGATGTAGTAATGGACGAAGCCGATGAAATGCTGAATATGGGATTTACTGATAGCATAAATGCTATCCTTGAAAAAGTTCCTGAAGATCGGAATACCTTGATGTTCTCGGCTACCATGAGTCCGGAAATCTCACGCATCGCCAAAAAATATCTGCATGACGCAAAAGAAATCACTATCGGTACCAAAAATGAGGGCAGTAAAAACGTCAATCACATAGCCTATTTAGTACACGCTAAAGACAAATATGCCGCATTGAAACGTATCGCGGATTATTATCCACAGATTTATGGCATCATTTTCTGTCGTACCCGTAAAGAAACTCAGGAAATTGCAGATAAATTAATACAAGACGGTTATAACGCAGACTCTTTGCACGGTGAGCTCTCACAAGCCCAGCGCGACTTAGTGATGCAAAAATTCCGCCAACGCCATTTACAGCTTTTAGTTGCTACCGACGTAGCAGCCCGTGGCCTAGATGTAAATGACCTTACTCATGTCATTAATTATGGCTTGCCCGATGATATAGAAAGCTATACTCATCGTAGTGGTCGTACAGGACGTGCCGGAAAAACAGGTATTTCTATTGCCATCATCAACCTGCGCGAAAAAGGCAAGATGCGTGAGATAGAACGAATCATCAACAAAAAATTTATCATGGGTGAGATGCCCAGTGGTAAACAAATTTGCGAGCAGCAATTGATTAAATTGATAGATGACATAGAAAAGGTAAAAGTAAACGATGAAGAAATTGAATCCTTCCTACCCGGAATCTATCGTAAACTGGAATGGCTTTCAAAGGAAGATCTGATAAAGCGCGTGGTGTCAATGGAATTTAACCGCTTCTTGGAATACTATAGTAACGCTCCGGAAATAGAAATTCCCAGCACAAATGACCGTCGCAGCGAACGTGGCTCCAAAGAACGCAAGGATCATGGCAGTGCTCGTGAAAAGACAGAGCGTAAAGCAGAAAAAGGATACACCCGTCTATTCCTGAATGTAGGAAAGACAGACGGTTTCTATGCCAACCAAATCATAGAACTGATTAACCGCAACATGAAGAAGCAACGTACTACCATCGGACGAATAGACCTGATGCAGAATTTCTCTTTCTTCGAAGTAGCAGAAAATCAGGCACAGGACGTGATTAAAGCATTGAACAAGGTTAATCTGAATGGCGGCCGGAAAATTGTAGTAGAAGTTGCCGGTGACAATAATGGCAAAAACGACAATGGCGAACGCAGAAGCAGTGCAGCAAGGAATGCTTCATTCGGCAAAAAAAGTGACAGGTCCAATAAAAAAACGACCTCAAAAGAAGGAAGACCCAGCCGTGCGGAACGTGGCTACATTGAAGAACGCGGTCCCAAAACGAAAGACGACTGGAAACAATTCTTTAACAGCGATAACAATAAGAAAAAGAAATCCAAGAAATGAGGAAGCCAACTTCATGAAAGAGAATTGGACATAGTAGAAATATGCAAATAACATCCACTTCTCTCGAATAATAGCGGAGCAGGCAGAATTGAAACAACCTGTCATTTCAAGGACATTCCGCAAATAACACGATAAATCCAACTGACTTATAATGAATCAGTTGGATTTATCGTGTTATTCAAAAAAAGATTTACCGAATATCCTTGTTTACATCGAATTAATATTAACAGTTTTTTTGCCATCTTTCCGGATGAAAGATTATATGACAAACTATCGGAACTTTGACATACCCAAGCTTCCTGTCATTTCATACTTTTCTTTTAGTCTGTCAATTTCAGTTCATCGATCAAACGGGAAGCTTTCCCATATTTTTCAATCATGTAAAGAACATAGCGGATATCCACCCCGATACAACGCTGCAAATTAGGTTCAAAAACAATATCTCCACTCATTGCTTCCCAATTCCCGTCAAAAGCAAGACCTATTAATTCCCCTTTTCCATTAAACATTCCACTACCGGAATTCCCTCCCGTTATATCATTATCCGAAATAAAGCAAACATTCATATTACCATCTCCGGTAGCATAACGTCCGAAATCCTTCCTTCTCAAGCATTCGACTACAGAAGGAAGCACATCGAAATCACTATCTCCCTTATACTGCCTTATCTTGTCAAAAATACCTTTTGTCGTCGTAAAATAAGAATATTCAATAGCATCTTTCGGTGAGTAACCACCCACCATGCCAAAACTCAGACGCATAGTAGAATTAGCATCCGGATAAAACACCCTATCTGCCTCCATCTCACGCATTGCTTCATTCAACAAACGTTCATTTTTCTCAATATTCATACTAGCTTCTTCCACCGACTGATTGAATTCATAAAATTTCACCAACATATCAATAGCAAAAGAAGCCGCAGGGTCATCAAACAAGACATAAGTGGTATCTCCCTTCACCACCTGTTCAAACCCATGCGGTGTCTCTAAAGAGGAACGAGCATACAAATCATCTACATAAGCTTGGTAATCACCTTTAAAATCTTTCTCTATCAATGGATAAACATCAGGTAAAAACTCCTTGCCTACCTCAGCCGCATATTCTTTCAACATAGCCACAAAGACTTGTTTATCCACACTTATATCCATATTGGCATAAATCTCCAACAATTGCCGCATATTACGCTCCAAATCACTCTCCTCTGCCTCAAAATCAAAATTCAGTACAGCCAAGGCTGCCGTAATCAACTCCGGTCCATTAGCAAATGTTTCTCCAAAATATGCCATAGCCCGCGCCGCATTTCTACGATTACGATAATTCAGCTCCAGTTCAGTCAGAACCCTTGCATATTTGCTTCGCTTATCAGGTTCCCGACGGATCCATTCTTGCAACTGGCGCTCCAAAGCTTGTTTTTTCTCTATCACTTTCAACTCTTTTACCGCTTGATTCATGCCTATACTATTCTTCCAATAGTTAGAGCTTTGTGCATACTTGGAAGCATATTTAATGCGGATATCATCACTTTTTTCCATTGCATTTTTCCAGATAGCCTGCTTGATGGTACGGACATTAATCATAGCGGCATTATCCGTATTAATCCTTTCGTCTATCCCAAATGAAGACAAATACCTGCTGGTAGAACCGGGATATCCCATAGTCATGCAAAATGAACCTTGTTCATACCCGCCCAAAGAAACAGGAGCAAAATAATCCGGATGATAAGGCACATTCTCCGGAGAATAAGCTGCCGGTTGATTATTCTGATCAGCATAAATACGGAAAACAGAGAAATCCCCGGTATGGCGGGGCCATACCCAATTATCTGTATCCCCGCCAAACTTGCCTACAGAAGAGGGAGGAGCAAACACCAGACGAACATCATAATAATCTTTATACACAGACAGATAAAACTCATTACCACCATAAAAAGGAGTTATCTCAGCACGCAGCAACGTATCATTCGCCACAGCTTCCTGAGCAAGCAATGTGGAAATAGAATCCACAATCAGCGCACGGTCATTTTCCTTTGTTCCGACTGGAATAGCTTGCAACACACGCTCCGTCACATCCTCTGTGCGTATCAGAAAACTGACAAATAAATCCGGATTAGGAAGCTCCTTACTTAAGGAGTCGGCTACAAAACCATCTCGCAAATAATCATGCTCCACAGAACTATGCTGCTGAATGGCATCATACCCACAATGGTGGTTAGTAAAAACCAAGCCATCCGGAGATACAACAACCCCCGAGCAAAAACCTCCAAAACTAACAACAGCATTAGCCAATGCTTTTCCTCCGGGATTATACAATTGTTCAGATGAAAGTTCCAATCCCATTTCTTTCATCACTTGTTGAGTTTGTTTGCTAAGGCAACAAGGAAGCCACATTCCCTCATTACCCCATATACATAAAGGCAGGAAAGACAGCAGCAATAGTAGTTTTTTCATGGTTTTATTCTACAATTAATTTAAGTTTTTTCGCCCCGACACGTGCCTTCAACCATTTGGAAATCTTTTCCTGTTCTTTTCCTACAGGTTTTTTACTGAATTTCATCAAGACTATTGTCAATGTGTCCGTTTGGGTTGAGTCTACCTGCAATTCCACAGTCTTCGCCATGGCTATAGCTTCTGCTGCAGGATAAAGTACTTTAAGTTCGGGAATTATCTTTTTATCTACGGTATTGTATGCGGCATATACATTAAGTTCGTTTTCCAAAGACTTAATCTTTTCCTGCTGCTCCAGCAAACGTTTCTCACTATTCTTATAAAAGTCCTCCATCACTTGCGCCTTTATACTGCCAATATCCATCGCATCATTATTCATTCCTTGAAGAACAACCAGTTTGGTTCCTGCCAGATTAAAAAGTTTCAAGTTATCCCTTGCGGTTGCTATTTCTGTTTCCGAAACCTCATTGCCTATTAGCACAACACGTATTTCCTTCTTCTCGAAAGAAATCTTCCGGTCTATTACTTGGGTATTATTAAAATTCAGCTCCTCGTTGATAAAGTTGTTGGCAGAAGCTTCATAAATAGTACTTTTTACAATGCCATAAGTCAGATAAACAGCAGGACACATCGTAGCCAAAGTAATAAAAATAATATATTTCTTTACCAATTTCTCACGCTCCTTATCCACAAACTCCTTACGTTGGAAATGCATGACACGCACCCCGATAAAAGTAGCCAGACTGATAAATACTGAATTGATAAAATACAAATAGAACGCACCTAAAAAATAAAGTAAATTTCCGGTAGCAAGCCCGAATCCGGCAGTACACAAAGGCGGCATCAAAGCCGTAGCAATAGCTACCCCCGGAATAACATTCCCCTTCTCCTTTGTAGACAAGGCGATAATACCGGCCAAGCCACCGCATAAAGCTATAAGCACATCATATATAGTAGGAGAAGTACGTGCCAGCAACTCCGATTGCACTTCATCCAACGGAGTCAGCGAAAAATAAATCGTGGATGTAATCACACTAAATACAGTCGCCACCAAATAACTTTTCAGAGAACGTTTCAACAGTTCAAAATCATTCTGTCCGATAGCCAGCCCCACTCCCATAATCGGCCCCATCAGCGGAGATATCAACATAGCACCGATAATCACTGCCGTAGAATTCACATTCAAGCCCAATGAAGCAATAAAAATTGCGAATATAAGAATCCACAAATTAGTTCCTTTGAACTCAACACCGTTACGAATACTTTCTACAATCAAGGCTTCATTATCCTTATCCTTGCGCAAATCAAGATATTCACCAAAGAACTGCTTTATATAAGGCACATTCTTCAAATCATTCTTCAGGTCACTCATAGCTATTTCTTTATGTATCGGTTTATAACAGGTATCTGCTGTAAGGGGAAGTCCGTTTTCACAATATATGCCACAAACAATAACAACAGTAATGTACGAACACCCAACAACAAGAATATATTTTGAATAGGAAGATAAACTGAAACAATGTAAAGTACCAGCGCTAACGCCACATAGTTACCTATCGCTTTCAAATCATAATTAATAGGATATTTTTTCTGCCCTACAAAATAAGAGAGAAGCATAGCTACTCCATATCCGGCAAAACCTGCCCACGCACACGCCATATAGCCAAACACCGGAATAAGGAAAATATTTATCAGGATAATGATACTGCATCCCACCAATGAAAAATAAGCTCCCCATTTTGTTTCATCAATCAGCTTATACCAAAAAGAAAGATTGAAATAAATACCCATAAACATTTCGGCAGCCATGACAATAGGTACAACTTTAAGCCCTACCCAATAATCACGTCCTAAAATATAACGCAATATATCAAGGTAAAACATAACAGCCAAAAAGGCCAGCAAAGTGAAGATAATGAAAAACTTCATCGCTTTGGCATACATTTCCCGACTATCCTTTTCTTTACTCTTACTAAAAACAAACGGCTCGTATGCAAACCGGAAAGCCTGTGTCAGCATGGCCATTATCATAGCTATTTTACTGGCAGCCCCATAAATACCCAACTGGATGGTCGCCTCCGCCTTATCAGGATAAACAAACGGAAAAATAATTTTATCGGCTACCTGATTTAAGATTCCGGCAATACCCAGAATCAATATCGGGAAAGAATAATGCAGCATACGCCGCAACAACTCCCTGTCCAGCACATACCTGAAGCCCACCAATTCTTTCCACATACACAGCATCACCAAAGAAGTACAAGCCAGATTTATAGCAAAAGCCACTCCGACATTCTCTCCTTTCATACCTACAAAATAAGCGATATTCAAGGCAATGCTGGCAAAAATGAACAACAATTTCAATGCAGCGAACTTAACAGGGCGTTTCTTATATCGCAAATAAGCAAAAGGAATAGCTTGGAAAGCGTCCATTGCGACTACAATCAGCATCATCCCCATATACCACGGATGCTCTCCATATCCCAAGAAACCTGCTATGGGATGCAGAAAAGAAAGACAAACGATTAAAAACAAGAGCGCAGTCGCCCCTACCGAAAGCAAAGTAGTGGAATAGACGCGCATCGGATCATCCACCCCCTTATTGGCAAACCGGAAAAATCCGGTTTCCATACCATATGTTAAAAGCACCATCAGCAAGGCAGTTATAGCATACATATTGGTAATGATACCATAGCCCCCCGATTCCACAGGCAAAGCGTTGGTATATATCGGTACTAACAAATAATTCAGGAACCGCCCGATGATACTACTCATCCCATATATGGCTGTTTCCTTGGCTAATGCTTTTAATCCTGCCATCTTTTAATCATCAAATAATGTCTTCTGACTATTATAAATGCTCCGTCCCAGGTGCATATAGGCCAGTTCCGTGACCTCACGTCCACGCGGAGTACGTTTTAAGAAACCTTCTTTAATCAAAAAAGGTTCATAAACCTCCTCTATTGTTCCGGCGTCTTCACCCAAAGCGGTTGCAATAGTAGTCAGCCCCACAGGGCCTCCCTTAAACTTATCTATAATAGTACATAAAATCTTGTTATCTATCTCATCCAGTCCATACCTGTCAATGTTCAAGGCTTCTAAAGCAAACCGGGCAATTTCCACATCAATCCTTCCGGAACCTTTCACCTGGGCAAAATCACGGACGCGCCTCAACAGCGCATTTGCAATACGGGGCGTTCCACGGCTGCGCGAAGCAATCTCACCCGCCGCTTTCACGTCACAAGGCACATTCAATATAGTAGCTGAACGACGGATAATGCTTGTCAATACATCATCGTCATAATACTCCAAATGAAGATTAATTCCAAAACGGGCACGCAAAGGCGCAGTCAGCAACCCACTCCGGGTAGTGGCTCCAACCAAAGTAAACGGGCTCAACTCCAACTGGATACTACGCGCCGAAGGTCCCTTGTCTATCATTATATCGATACGATAATCCTCCATGGCAGAATACAGATATTCTTCTACCACAGGGCTCAACCGATGTATTTCATCAATAAAAAGCACATCATTGGGTTCCAGGCTGGTCAGTACTCCCGCCAAATCACCCGGTTTATCCAGCACCGGTCCTGAGGTCACTTTAAAACCTACTCCCAGTTCATTGGCAATGATATTACTTAAGGTCGTCTTGCCCAAGCCGGGAGGTCCGTGCAAAAGAACATGGTCTAACGCCTCGGCCCGCAGACGCGCCGCCTTGACAAAGATGCGCAGATTATCCACTACCTTATCCTGCCCGCTGAAATCTTCAAAATTCAGCGGACGTAAGGCATTCTCAAAATCGCGTTCCTTAGTTGTGAGCTGTTGCTCGCGTATATCAAAATTTTCTTCCATTTTTTTGTTTATGACACAAAGGTACAAAAGATATTATTATTATAGAAAGAAAGATGGAGGAATTCATTTTCAGTTCCTCTCTGGTCCTTCTTTTCAACATTATTATTGTATTAATTATTATTCATTATGGGAATTACATTAGGAAAGAAACAATTGAACAAAAGAAGAGTTTCGCTTTATTTGAATTACAGTTATAACGGGAAGCGCCGCAAAGAGTATTTGGGCATCATCCTGGACGCTCCTACCAGTGCAGAGCGAAGAGCGGAAAACAGAAACAAGGTACTAATTGCCAGGCAGATAAGAGCAAAGAAGGAACTAGAATTCTTATCTGTTGAATATCATCTGAACGATATAGAAAATACATTCGATGATATACTTCCAACAGATAAAAGCAATGTTCCCGATTTCTATATTCTGATAGGACAATACCTGGATACCTATCACAAAAAGGACAAGAAAATGGTCAGGGCATGTATCACCCACCTGCGACTGTTTACAAGAAAGAAAAGCTTACCTGTAACCCTTCTCACAAAAGATTTTTGTATAAATTTTCTTGAGTATCTCAGGGATCATCTCCGAGGTAACACTCCCATCGGATATTTCAAGAAATTCAGAATGTGCATCAATAAATGTATAGAAAAAAAGTTAATGACCTCTAACCCTACAGATGGTATCCGCCTGATGCAGTTTGATGAGGTAACCAAAGCAATCCTCAGCTTAAAAGAGATTCAGAAACTTGCTATCACTCCATGCCCCAACAACGAAGTAAAAAGGGCATTCTTGTTCTCTTGCTATTGTGGGCTGCGCTGGTGTGATGTGCACCAACTGCAATATAAAGACATAGATTTCTCATCAAACCGCCTTACTATTCTACAACAGAAAGTACAGTCACACTCCAAAAACGCAATCTTGCATCTAAACTTAAACCACACTGCCATCAAGCTCCTGCAAAGACATAAAGGCATTAACGAGGAGTTGGTATTCGGGCTCCCCTCCTATTCTTACACACTAAGAATTTTAAACAAATGGGTCAAAAGGGCTAATATACACAAGCACATCACCTTCCACTGTGCCCGGCACTCATTTATCACCAACATTATGGCAAATGGAGCTAATATCAAGACCGCCGCCAGCCTTGCAGGACATTCTACTACCCGGCACACTGAAAAATATGTTCATATCATAGATGAACTCAAACAAAAAGCAGTAGATAGTTTACCGGATATTATTGTCAATTATAAATAAAAAAGGACCTGAAACGGCCCTTACATCATTAAAGTTGTCACACATATAACTGGTGTTCAAACAATTAGTATTACTGTATAGTATCCGGCACGAATACGACCTACCTGAGTAATGCGGTGAACAACTACTTCGGATGCAAT
>OMDR01001162.1_pt1 | contig 13604 bp, 8 predicted proteins | sample 1645251 | NCBI WGS metagenome assembly OMDR01 (sample SAMEA103958142, study PRJEB25191) | human gut metagenome | biome: human-associated habitat [ENVO:00009003]; feature: intestine environment [ENVO:2100002]; material: feces | place: Germany | collected 2013/2015 | reverse complement strand
CCCACATCTCCTTGTAGGCCAGCGGATTCTTGACCGGATCGGGGTAGCCGCCCCAGAGCGAGCAGATGTCCACGCTGTCGGGAAGCCCCGCGAAGCGGTAAGCCATCGAGTAGCTCTGGTCGTAGTCCGAGAACCATACGAAGCAGAGCGAGCGTTCCTTGAAGGTATCCTTGTAGGCGCGCAGGTTGGCGTAATATTCTTCCGAGTATTTGTAAGCCGGCTGCAGGTTCAGCGGTTCGGCGTCCGTGTCGCATGCCGTAAATCCGGCGAATACCGCAAATAGGACGGCAAGGGTCGTTATTGTCTTTTTCATGGTTGTTCAGGTTTTCGGTTTATAATCTCGGATTTTTGTCCCACCATACGCTCGTGCCGCCGTTGTCGCCCGTGGGGTTCGACGATTCGCTGTTGAGTGTGTGCGTGGCCGTTGCGACGGCTTCGGCGTTGGTGCTGTACTCCGTCGAGGGGTAGTTCAGACGGCGGATCTGCCGGGTGGTGCTGATCTTGCCGCCGCTGTTGTTGACGAGGACCGGCAGGATGCGCGGATAACCCGTGCGGCGGAACTCCGACCAAGCTTCCTGCCCTTCGGGGAACATGGCCAGATACTTCTGGGTGATGATCTGTTCGAGATGGGTCTCGAAGTTGCCGCCCGCTTTCCAGCAGATGGGAATCGAGGCGAGCGGGCTTTGATTCGAGTTGCCGCCGGTGACCATGTCGGTATAGCTGCCGGGCGTCAGCTCCTTGTCGGCGATGTAGTCTTCGGCTCCGCTGGCGCCGAGCGTCGAGAACGAAGTGCGGATACCTTCGGCGTAATAGGTCGCAGCGTCCGACTCGGAACCCCAGCGCAACTCGTATTCGGCGCGCAGGAACCATGCTTCGGCGGGCGTCATCCACATAATGTTGTCGTTGTTGGTGCAGTTTACGCGCGAAAGGTCTTCCGAATCGGCATAGGACGAAGTCGGCGTGATGCCGGTGCGTACGCCGTGGTACTCGCCCTTGGCCGTCGCCACGAAGTACTTGCCGCGGCGCGGGTCCTGATAGCCGTTCATGTAGGCTTCGATCGTGGCGCCGATGCGCGAGTCGTCGAAATTGTACTGGATCATGTAAAGCGGGTATTCCCACGAACCGGTGGCGGGTTTGTGCAGCTCCGCGAGGTCGGCGGCGCCGGTCATCAGGCCGACCGGATTGCCGATGGCGGCCGCGGCCTGCTCTTGGGCCAGCGCCGCGTCGGCATAGACCACGCGCATGGCCAGACGCAGGCGCAGCGTATTGGCGAATTTGATCCAGCCGCTCACGTTGCCCGAAAAGACGTTGTCGTAAGCCTCCAGCAGTTTGGTGCCGGGTTGTGCCTCGTAAAACGCGGTCAGTGTCGTGATGGCGGCGTCCAGCTCCGCGAAGAAGCGTTTGTAAACCGCCTGCTGCGGATCGTAGGCCTTGTTGATGTCCCCGCTGCTGATGTTGAGGTAGGGGATGGGACCGTAGGTATCGGTTACGCGGTGCATCGCGGCGACCTTCACGATGTCGGCGAGGGCGACCACTTCGGGGAATTCGCCGCGCTGGGGATCGAGCTGGTTCCATGCGCTGATGACGCGGGTGTAGGCGTCGTTGAACATGGCGTTGTACCAGTCCTTGCCCGTGACGTTGTAGAGGTTGTTGCCCGTGAAGCTGGTGTTGATGACTCCGGTGTAGCCGGCGAAGATGTTGCCCGCGAGGTCCTCGATGACCTGATAGTTGGCGCTGCCGTACTCCTTGTCGCCGACCAGCTGGAAGGAGGGGATGACGTTCTTGGTCATCTGCGCGAAGGCCGAACCCGTCGAGAGGTTGTCCCACGACAGCATCTCGTCGGTCGCTTGGTCGGGGTTGGTGTTTTTATTCAGAAAATCGCCCGTGCAGGCCGCGGTCGCCATAAGACCGGCCAGCGTCAGGAGTTTTATGCCGTTAGCTTTTTTCATAAGACTGTAATGTTGAAGTTAGAAGGTCACTTTTACCGAGAATCCGAGGTTGCGCGTACTCGGCTGCATGAAGTAGTCGATGCCGGACGAGAAGGTGCCCGTGCCGGCGACCGTTTCGGGATCGAACGGCGCTTTGCAGTAGAGCATCCAGAGGTTGCGGCCGATGAACGAAACGTTGAGTCCCTTGATCCACTTGCACCACTTCTGGACGGGGATGTCGTAGCCGAGGGTCAGCTCGCCCAGCCGGACGTTGGTCATCGAGTAGACATAGCAGGCGCCGATGGCGTCGGCACCGTTGCCGCCGATGGTCTGGTAGTAGTTTTCGGCCGGAATGCGCTGGCCGTTTACGAGCGCGCCGCCGTTCAGACGGTCCGTGGCCGTGCGTTCCGAGACGCCGAAGTAGTCCATCGCGGCCTGCGTGAGCGATACGCCTACGCCGCCTACGCGGGCGTTGAACATGAAGCCCAGCGAGAGACCTTTCCAGTTGAATTCGTTGCGCCACGAAAGCGTGTAGCTCGGATTGCTGTTGCCGGCGTATATCCATGTGTCCTTGGCCGGGGCGACGTTGCTGCCGGTGGGCGATACCCAGATCGCGCCGTGCTCGTCGGTCTTGAGCGTATTGACGTAGATGTCGCCGATCTGGCCGCCTTCGCGCAGCACCATCTTGACGCCCGTCGTACCGCCCATGACCATCGAATCCTGCGAAATCACCGTGCCGTTCGACAGTTTGTAGGAGTCGAGCATGTCGACCACCTTGTTGCGGTTGCGCGAGTAGACGAGGTTCGAAGACCACTTCACGGGACCGAGGTTCTGGTTCAGCTCGGCCGACACCTCGACGCCCTTGTTGTCCACGCGGCCGGCGTTGACGTAGAGGCTGCTGTAGGTCGATGTCGATGAGATGTCGGGGTTGAAAACCTGATTGTAGGTGCGCGAACTGTAGTAGGTTGCGTTGAGTATGAGTTTGTTGCCCCACAGACGGACGTCGGCGCCGACCTCCCACGATTTGGTGCGTTCGGGTTTGAAGTCGTCCGAGGTGAGGTAGGTCGATGTTTGCGGCGTGCCGTCCGATACGGGGTAGGTCGGAATGGTGATCCAGCGCATCGGGGCGTTGCCCACTTCGGCGTACGATGCGCGGATCTTGGCGAACGACAGTACGCGTGAATCGACCTTGAAGATGTCGGTCAGCACGGCCGAAAGACCTACCGACGGGTAGAACATCGACGTCTTGGAGGTATTGGCCAGCGCCGTCACCCAGTCGTTGCGCGCCGTCACGTCGAGGAATACCATATTCTTATAACCCAGCTGCAGTGTGGCGAAAAGCGACTGCGTCTGGTCGTTGATGGTCTCCTTCGCCTGACTCTTGTTGGTGGTCATGTTGGCCAGCGTGAAGAGGTTGGGCACGCCCGTCAGGTCGCCGCCGAGCAGTATCGCGCGGTGCTTGTAGTCCTCGATCGAGGCGCCGAGGGTGGCGTTGAGCGAGAACGCTCCGTCGGCGAAGGTCTTGTGGATGTTGGCCAGCACGTCGGCGTAACGCTGCGAGGTGGTGTAGGTGTTGTTGTAATAGCGGCCCTTGTCGCCGGCGAAGAGTCCCAGCGTCGAAGCGTAGTTCTTCTGCTCGGCCGTGATGTGCGTGTAGTCGATGCGGGCGCGTCCCGTGATGTCGAGCCAGTCGGTCACGTCGTATTTGAGCGAGGCGCCGAACAGGAAACGGTCCTTGCCCGTGTTGAACATGTTGCGGTTGGTGATCCAGTAGGGGTTCTGCATCTGCAGGCTCTGCGATCCCCACGGCCAGTACTGCACCGGGAAGTTGCGCGAAGCGTTGTAACGCTCGTAGACGGCGTATTTGCGGATGTCGTCGCTCGGCGACATGAGGTAAACCGGGATCATCGGGTTGTAGTACTGGCCCGACGAGAGCATGTTCTGCTCATTGACGTTCATGTACATGCCCAACACGCTCAGGTGCATGCGCTCGTCGAGGAACGACGAGCTGTGGTTGGCCGTGAAGTTGTAACGGTTGTATTCGTTGTTCGGAATGATGCCCTCGGCCGTCACCACGCCCGCCGAAACATAGGTCTGGCTCTTCTTGCCGCCGAAGGAGAGTCCCACCGAGTTCGAAGTGTTGTATCCCGTCTGGTAGAAGTCGGTCGGCGTCCACGACTGCTTGGCGGCGAGTTTCGTGCCCCACGAAGCGTAGTAGCCGTCCTTGGCTCCGTAGGTGTTCTGGAAGGCCGGGGTTAGGAACGGCGACATGAAGGTCGTGTTGTTGCTGTAATTGACCGAGACGCCCTCCTCGCCGCTGCGCGTGGTGAGCATCAGCACGCCGTTGGCGGCCTGCGAACCGTAAAGCGCGGCGGCCGAGGGGCCGGTCAGCGCGGCCATCGACGCGATGTCGTCGGGGTTGATCGTGGACATGGCGTCGCCGCCGTCGCGGTCGCCGCCGTAGTTGCTCTTCACCTGGCTCGCCAGACCGTCCTCGCCGAAGGAGGTGTTCATCATCAGGGGCACGCCGTCCACGACCACCAGCGGCTGGTTCGAGCCGCTGATCGACTTGTTACCGCGGAAGAGGATCTTCGAGGAGCCGCCCGCACCCGTCGAGTTGGGGGTGATCTGCAAACCGGCCGACTTGCCCTGCAACGAGTTGATCATGTTGATCGACTTGATGTCGGCCACGTCGTCGCCGCCCACCGTTTCGGCCGCATAGGTCAGCGTCTTCGACTGACGCTCGATACCCATGGCGGTCACGACCACGGCGTTGAGCTGGTTGGCGGTCTCCTGCATCAGAATCTCCAGCGCCGTCTATCCCACGTAGGTCACCTGAAGCACGTCGCCGTTCTGAAGACCGTCCAGGAAGAACTTGCCGTCCATGTCGGTCGTCGTTCCGCGCGTGGTGTTCTTCACGATCACCGTGGCCCCGAGCAGCGGGCCGGAGGCGTCCTTGACCACACCTTCGAGGGTTCCGTTACCCCCCCCCTGCGCATTCGCCCGCAAAGCGGTAGCAGGCTCCACGATGCACATTGCCATTAAAAAAGCAACGCAGCTAAAGAGCATTCGTTTTGTAAATTTCCACATAAGTAATCAGGTTTTGGTTGAACATAAATTAAAACTCGTAATTTGACACAAACGGGGCGCCCGGCCCCTTTTTTATACTATCCGCGCCTTTCATTCTAAACGGAATGTCTCAAAGCGCCATTCATTCTAAAATCACATGATACGATACGTTTTACAGTTCAAATGTAACATTTTTTCCTTAAACCAAAAAAAATACGTAAAATTTATCGTTTTTTACTTACGAATCGGGAGCCTCCGAAAAGAGCGGATTCCGCGTTTCCCGGCGCCGGACCGCTCCGCCGGAAAGCGGGGCCGTCGGCCGCATACCTATTATTTAATAGTCCGAAACGCCCCGAAACAGGACGCGGAGGCTCTTTTCGGTTTCGAATCCGCAGCCTATATTTATAAATTATTTAATAATACACTCCGAAGACGGCGTTTCCGGGAAATACGGGAAAACAGTATTTTTCCGCGCGGAATGTCCGGCACCGGCTTCCGGTCCGGAAAAGCCCGGCCGCCGACAAGCGGGGGGGGGCTCGCCCGCACCGGGACCGGGAGGCGAAAAGCCCGCGACCGCACCGCAAGGTCTTTCGCAAGGGAGGCGGGGAGAGAGGTGCAGGCCGGAACACGAAAGGCCCCGTCCGCACCGCAGACCCCTCAACGGCAGGGCATCCGCGGCCGCCCGCGGACAGGCCACCGCGAAGTCATTTCTTCGGGCATTAGTATCAAAACCGCCCCCTGCGGAAAGGAGCCGTCCGTGTAAATTTGCCGTGAAAAGATCCGACACGATGAAATCCAAGGCATTCAAGATGTACCTCAAACCGGGCATGGAGGAGGAATACCGCCGCCGACACGCCGAGATATGGCCCGAACTGATACACCAGCTCCGCGAAGAGGGCGTGTACGACTACTCGATCTTCCTCGACCGGGCCACCGACACGCTGTTCGCCGTACAGAAAACCCGCGGCGGGACCGGTTCGCAGGAGATGACCGACAACGCGCTGGTGCGCCGCTGGTGGGACTACATGGCCGACGTCATTGTCGTCGAGGCGGACAATGCACCCGTCAGCGAGGAACTTCCCGAGTTGTTTTACATGGAGTAGCCGGCGTCCCGCCCTGCGCCGCGCCGGAGATGCATCCGGCCCTGTATTCGGAGGGCGAGCAGCCGACGTACTTCTTGAAGATCGCCGAGAAGTAGGCCGAATCCTCGTAACGCAGCTCGTAGGCGATCTCCTTGACGCTCAGCGACGAGTTGAGCAACATGAGCTTCGCCTTCCGCAGCCGCAACTGCATGATGTAGTGCGCCGGGGAGACGTTGGTGTACTCCTTGAAGGTCTTGCGGAACCACGAATAGCTCATGTTGATGCGCCCGGCCACCTCTTCGGGCGTGATGCCGGCGAGCATGTTCTCGCGCATGATGCTCCGCGCCCGGTCCATCTTCTCGGCCACGATGTCGCGGCCCGTGTCGTTGAGATCGTAATAGATGACGTACGAAAGGATGATGTTGGCGATCGACGCCAGCACCTGCTGACTGCCGGTCTTCTCCCGAAGGGCGATGTCGAGCGCCTCGCGGTACTGGTCGATGATGTGCTCGCGGAGCCCGATCGGATGGATGATCCGCCCGCGGCTGAAAAATCCGTTGTTGTAGCGGTCGTCCACATGCTCGCCGCGGAATCCGATCCAGTACTCGTGCCAACCGGTCCGGTGATCGGGACAGTAGCTATGCCACGTGTAGGGCGGAATGATAAGCATGGTTCCGGCCCGGATCTCGAGCGCCTCGCCGCCCGGGGTGTCCTTGTACCATCCGCGGCCCTGCGTAATGTAGATCAACTGGTAGTTGTCCAGTATCCTGCCCCGGTCCACGTTGAAATAGTAATCGTCGGGATGCCCCGCCGAAGGGGGAGGGTAAACCGTGTATCCGGGTTCGACGGAGTACTCCCCCACTGTGTCTACGGTGATTCCCCACAACCGGTCGGGACCGCTGCACACAAGGTATTTGAAAGAGGTCTGTTTCGGCATGTCGGTGTCGTTTTCCGGCGAGCGTTCCGCCGGTATTCCGGGGTAAATATACGCAATTTTCCGAAAACCCCGGCAAGAAACGTTCCACCGCGCCGGACCGCCGCGCCGCCGTGCGGCGACAGACCGGCCCGGACCGTCCCCGGCGCGGCACGATCCGAACAGATTGCCCGGCGGAAAGATCAAATTCCGCACGCCGGAAAGGACCTTCCGGCGGCAACTTTGTGAAAACTTTCAAACCACGAACCCGTATGAAAAAAACCTGTCTCGTCCTGCTCGGACTGCTCTGGTGCGCCGCGCTGCCGGCCAAGAACTTCGAACTCAAATCGCCCAACGGGCGGATAGCCCTCGCGATCGACGTCGGAGAACGAATCCCGCTGCTGGAAGAGTGCCGCCTGGGCCTGCGGCTCGACCGCGGCGGCACGGCGGGCCCGCTCCGCCTCGTGCGCCACCGGAGCGGCTCGATCGACCGCACGTTCCGCCCCGCCGTGGCTTACAAGTTCTCCGAAATCCGCGACCGCTGCAATACGCTGCGGCTCGACTTCCGCGGCGACTGGTCCGTGGAGTTCCGGGCCTACGACGACGGCGTGGCCTACCGTTTCCTCTCCGACACGGAGGGCCCCGTCGAGGTGCTCGGCGAGGAGTTCGCCCTCCGCCTGCCGGACGCCTCGACGGCGGTCCTGCAACAGCCCGGCAGTTTCCGGACCGGCTACGAGGAGGCCTACGAGGAGGTCGGAACCCGCTCTTGGGGCACGGCCGGCCGGCTGGCCGTGCTCCCGGCGCTGTTCGACACGAAACGGGGCTACAAAATCCTCGTCAGCGAATCCTCCCTCACGGACTATCCCTGCCTCTTCCTGACGGGCGACGGCGCCAACGGCATGCGGGGCGTCTTCCCCAAAATGCCGCTCCGCACCGAGGAGACGGGCGACCGGAGCGTACGCATCCTCGAAGAGGCCGGCTGCATCGCCGCCACGACGGGCGAACGGGCCTTCCCGTGGCGTTATTTCGTCCTCGCGGACGAGGACGGCGACCTGGTCGAAACCACGATGACGGCCCGGCTGGCCGAGCCGTGCGCACTCGGCGACACGTCGTGGATCGAGCCGGGGCAGGTCAGTTGGGAGTTCTGGAACGCCGCGTCGCCCTACGGCCCCGACGTCGATTTCGTGGCCGGATTCAACACCGCGACCTACAAATACTTCATCGACTTCGCCGCCCGCTTCGGCATTCCCTACATCATCATGGACGAAGGGTGGGCCGAGGACACGCGCGATCCCTACACCCCCAATCCGGAGGTCGATCTGCACGAACTGATCCGCTACGGCGAGGAACGCGGCGTCGGCGTCATCCTCTGGCTCACGTGGCTGACCGTCGAGAAACACTTCGACCTGTTCGAACGGCTGAGCGAATGGGGCGTCCGGGGCGTGAAGATCGACTTCATGGACCGCAGCGACCAGTGGATGGTGAACTACTACGAACGCGTGGCCGCCGAGGCGGCGCGGCACCGGATGGTCGTGGCGTTCCACGGAGCCTTCAAGCCGGCGGGGCTGGAGTACAAATACCCCAACGTCCTGGCCTACGAAGGGGTGCGCGGCATGGAGAACATGGGCGGCTGCACGCCGGCCAACTCGCTCTGGTTGCCCTTCATCCGCAACGCCGTAGGCCCGATGGACTATACCCCGGGCGCGATGATCAGCATGCAGCCCGAAGCCTACTGCGGCAACCGCCCCAACGCGGCGAGCATCGGAACACGGGCCTACCAGATGGCGCTGTTCGTGCTGTTCGAAACCGGCCTCCAGATGCTGGCCGACAACCCGACGCTTTACTACCGCGAAGAGGAGTGCACGCGCTTCATCAGCCAAGTGCCCGTCACGTGGGACGAGACCCGCGCGCTGCGGGCCGAAGCCGGGAAACATGTCGTCGTCGCCAAACGCAAGGGCGCGAAGTGGTATCTCGGGGCCATCCGTGCGGGCGACGATCCGCAGGACGCGGAGTTCGAAATTCCCCTCGACTTCCTCGCCGGGGACCGAGACTACCGCATGACCAGCTTCGAAGACGGCATCAACGCCTTCCGGCAGGCGATGGACTACCGGAAAAAGGAGCGGCAGGTGCGCCGCGGCGACATGATCGCCGTCCGGATGGCCCGCAACGGCGGCTGGACGGCCGTGATCGAATAACTGCGCCCCGCAGTCAGACGACGGCCCCGGACTTTCCGAAAAGTCCGGGGCCGGTTTTTACCGGCACGGACGCTCCGAAACGCCATCCTTCCACCCGGCCGGAAAGCTGTCCCGCAAGCTCTACCGGAAGCCGCCGCGAATGCGGGACATAATCGGACCGTCCTCTGCCAAAAACACCGTGCACACGCACCGCACGCCGCACGGCCGGAACTCAACCCCGACCGTCTCCGGAAAATACGGTCCTGACCGGAGACCTTCCGACGCCGGGACGAAAAATCCCCCGGAACCGAAACTCCGGGGGATGCACACGTCCGTCCGACAGGACGGATCACTCGGCCGTCTTCACGTATCCATCGTTCTGTTCGAGCGTATTGAGGCTCTTCTCGATCTCCGTCCGCGGGATCGGCAGCAGGAGTTGATAGGACCGGAATTCACGGTTCTTCAGTATTTGGATGTCATAGTTCTTAGTCCCGCTGGTCTCGTCCTTCGTGATGACCATCTTCTGCAACGGGAACGTTTCGGTCCGCTCGGCGACCTTCCACCGGCGCACGTCGAAGAAACGGTGGTGCTCGAAGGCCAGTTCCACGCGCCGCTCGTTGTGGATGCGCTCCCGGAGCGCATCGCCCGAATCCATGACCTCGGGCATGTTCACGCCCGGCCGCTGACGCACCTGTTTGAGGTAAAACCGTGCCGTCGGTTCGTCGCCTTCCTCGAATTTCGCCTCTGCGTAGTTGAGCAACACCTCCGCATAGCGCATGAAAATCCATGGCGAGGTCATCTTGACGCTCGATCCTGTGGGCGGAATCGACTCGTCGAGGAATTTGCGCAGATAGTACCCCGTCTGCGTGGCGTTCCACGGCTGCGAAGAGACCTTGCTGTTCGCCTCGTCCAGACCGCCGTAGAAGATCTCGGTCTCACGGCCCATCCACACGCTGCCGTCGTAAAGCACCGAGGCATAGAAACGCGGGTCTCGGCCTGCATAGGGATTGGCGGGATCGTACCCCGAACCGGCGTTGAGTGTCAGCGTGCCGTCCGCCTGCTCAACGTAGGGACGCAGTCCGGTGGCCTGCATTTCGTAGGCATTCACCATGTTCTGCGTCGGCGTGATCACACCCTGGCCGTTGTCACCGCTGCGGCCCGCCCAAGTGGCGAACTCGGTCGAATTGGCCTGCGAGAAGGCACGTGCGAAGATCACCTCGTCGTTCCACGAGAGGAAGACGTCGCCATAGTCGTCGATCAGACGGTAGCGCTTGTCGATCAATGCCCAGGCCGCATTCGCGGCATCGGTCCAGCGCTGCCTGTCGTTCGTCGGGTTGTTCAGCGGACTGGCCCAATAGAGCAGCACGCGGGCCAGTAAAGCCTGGCAGGCATCGCCCGAAGCACGGCCCTGCTCCGATGCCGGCTGCTGCTCGGGCAGCATCCTCTGCGCCTCGATCAGTTCATTCCGGATGAACTCCACGCACTTGTCGTAGGAGGCGCGCTCAACGCCGAAATCGTCGTTCAGGCCATAGACCTTCTCGATGATGGGCACGCCGCCGTAGCGCCAGATCAGCTCGGCATAGATATAGGCCCGGATGAACTTCATTTCCCCGATCATCGGACGTTTCACCTCCTCGGGAACGGAACCGGCCTCGGCCTTTTCAAGGAAGGTGTTGATCTTGCGGATATAGGAATAGGCCGTGGACCAGTAGTTAAGAATGCCCATGCCGGTAATGTTGTCTGCATCCATGGTCCCGGCGAGATACTCGACGACGCGGCCGTCGTTCGAACGGGTATACATCTCATCGCAGTAAATGCCCATCATGTCCGTATAGCGGTAGCCGTGTTGCAGGGCGTTGTAACATCCGTTCACGTAGAGTTGCAATAACTCCTCGTCGTTCCAGACATCCTCCTCGGAAAGCTGGTCGAGCGGCTTGAGGTCCATCAGGTCGCACGACGAGAAGCCGAGGACCAGAGCCGACACGAAACAAATCATGTATTTTTTCATGGCTGTGTCTGTTTAGAAGGTTAGATTGATGCCCACATTGATCGTCCGGCAGATCGAATAGTTCCAGAACGAGGAGGCCTCGCCGTCGTATCCCAGATCCTTCAGTCCGTCGTAGAGGAAGCAGATATTATTAGCACTCAGCGAAATCCGAATACCTCCCATACGCAGTTTCTCGGCAATCCGGCTCGGCAGCGTATAGCCCAGCTCGGCGTTCTTGAAACGCAGGAAGTTTCCGCTGAACATGAAGTGCGTGTTGCGGTCCGTGGTGTTCACGCCGCTTTGGCCGCCGCGAGGCTGCGTGGCATGCGTATTGTCCGCCCCGGGAATCCAGCGGCCGTCGGCACGCCATTGCAGGAAGTTACCCCACTGGTCGTCCATGTATTTGAAGAAGTCCTCGTTGCCTTCCATGTAGAACTTCGAGTTCTGCTGACCCTGGAAAAGCAGCGAAAGGTCGAAGTTTTTCCAATTGAACGTGAAATTCAGGCCGAAAGTGATCTCCGGAATCTTCGTCTGTGTGACGAGGATGCGGTCTTTCGAGTCGAGCACGCCGTCCTTATTGACATCGCGGAACTTCAGGTCGCCCGGCTGCGCACCGCCCATGTGCGGATAGCTGTCCAGATCGGCCTGGTCCTGGAAAATACCGATCGCCTCGTAGAAGAGCGTCGAACCGATCGGATTGCCCGTCAGCATCTGGTAAGGCTCCGCCGCAGGGGCCTCGTCAATGAAGAGCACCTTATTGCGGGCGAAGTTGAGGTTGCCCGTGATCGAATAGCCAAACTCGCCGACCCGGTTGCGGTGGCCGATGACCAGCTCGAAACCGCGGTTGAGCACCTTACCGATATTCTCGTTCGGGAGCGTCATGCCCGTATATTCGGGCACGCTCTTGTTACGCGTCGTCAGCAGGTGATCGCGCACCGAACGGAAGAAGTCGAACTCCATCCAAAGTCTGCTGTTCCAAAACGACGCCTCGAGGCCGAAGTTCCAGGTCTTGGACACTTCCCACGTGATGCCGGGATTGGGTACGCGGGTCTCCTGCAGGCCCTGCACGTCGGAACCGCCGATTACGTAGTTGTTGCCGTAATTGTAGGTCATCATGTGCTGGAAGGCCGCTACCCGGTCGTTTCCCATCATACCCCACGAGGCGCGCAGCTTCAGGTTGTCGATGAAATCCGCGGACTTCATGAAAGTCTCCTCGGAAATGCGCCAGCCGGCCGAAAAGCTCGGGAAGTATCCGAAGCGGTCCTCTTCGGGGAAGATCGCCGAACCGTCGATACGCATGGTCACCTGCGCCATATACTTGCCTTTGTAGTCGTAATTGACGCGGGCGAAAACATTCTGGCGGGCGTTTTCGCTGCTGTAACCACCCAATCCCCACTTGGTCTGGTCCGCGGGGCCAACGTTGAGCACCGGCAGCGACGGCGACGCGAAGTCGGTTTTCGAACCCTCGAGATACCAGCCGTCAGTGGTGGTCTGTTCGTAGCCGAGCAACGCATCGAGGTTGTGGTCGCCGAAGGAGCGTTTGTAGGAGACCTTGGCGAAGAAGTAGGTCTGCGAGGACATTTCACTGCGGTCGGTGAGCTGCGCCTTCGCAGGGCCCATGCCGTCGAGTTTCTTCACGTAACCGCCCTCGCCGTCCTCATGGTAGACATAAGAGGGTGTACGAAAGGTCTTCCAGTACTCGTGCAACGTGTCGTAGCTGCCGCTGGCCTCCAGCATCAGCCCCTTGACCCAGGGCACTTCCCACTTGAGAAAGAGCGTTCCCTGGAACTTCTTGTTCTCCAAGTCGTGATATCCGGCGTTGTCGCTCACCATGTTCACCCAGTTCTGGTCTCCGCGCAACGGCTTGAGATAATTCGTTCCGGGCCAGTAGGTCTCCCAATAAGGATGATAGAGGAAGATATGGCTTGCCATCTCGGTACTCGAAAAATAGGGTACGTGGCGCTTGTCGAACGTTCCGGCCAGATTCAGTCCCATGGTCAGGCTCCGGGCGATCTTCACGTCTATATTCGAACGGACATTGTACTGGCGGTACTTGCCGCTCGATTCCTTGAAACGGTCGCGCTGCATCAGCTCACCGACCGAAAAGAAGTAGTTGATGCGGTCCGAACCGCCCGACACCGAAACATTCGTGCGGTGCTGCGGAACCCACTTGTGCATGGTCCTGCGATACCAGTCGGTCGTGCGATATCCCGGCTCCTTACCGGCCTTGAATTTGGCCAGGTCCTCGGGCGTATAAGGTAGTACAGGATCGCTGTTGGGGTCGGAATGGCGCAGAACGGCCATCTCGTTCGCCACGCTGGCGAAGGTGTACGAATCCTGCGAAGTGACGGGCCATATCTCCAAGGCGGCGGCGGAGCTGACCGGGTTGAGTGAAGACACGCTGGTCGTCGGCGGCGCGGGCGACAACGCGGCGGCGGCTGTCGGCACGGG
>OMDR01001154.1_pt1 | contig 13659 bp, 10 predicted proteins | sample 1645251 | NCBI WGS metagenome assembly OMDR01 (sample SAMEA103958142, study PRJEB25191) | human gut metagenome | biome: human-associated habitat [ENVO:00009003]; feature: intestine environment [ENVO:2100002]; material: feces | place: Germany | collected 2013/2015 | reverse complement strand
CGCCAGCGCGTGTTCCTCGCCATGCTTTTAGCGCAAAACACCGACGTCGTCCTGCTCGATGAACCCACTACTTACCTTGATGCGCACCATAAATTCGAGCTCATGGCGCTCCTCTCTACGCTCAAAGTGCAAAACAAAGCCGTCGGCATCGTCCTGCACGAGCTTCCCCTCGCGTTCAAGTTCTGTGACCGCCTGCTTCTCATGAAAAACGGCCGAATCATGCAAAGCGGCACGCCGGAGGAGCTATTAAAAACCGGCCTTATCGAGCACCTGTTCGGCGTTTCCCTCACCCCCGTGATGCTCGACAAAGAGGTGGAGTACATCGAACGTAAAATTCACAGTTGACATTTCGCACTTTTGCGTGTACAATAAGACCACAAGTTAAAGTACTTTTGTAACTGACGGAATACAAGATGGGGACATCGTGGAGCAAAAGTATGAAAATGAGCCGACCGTCTGGGCAGTGTTTTGAAAGCACTGCCCTGTTTTTATGTCAGCAGCTTCCAAAACAAGGAAATTTGCACGGCAAAACGCCGGAAAGGAATGGGAAACTATGAACGCTTGGAGAGATTTTAAAGGCGGTAAGTGGCAGGATCGCATCGATGTCCGCGACTTCATCCAGAAAAACTACACCCCCTACACGGGCGACGAAAGCTTTTTGCAGCCCCCGACCGCACGCACCGAAAAAATGCTCGAAAAGTACGAGGCTCTCTGCCGCGCCGAGCAGCAAAACGACGGCGTTTTGAACATCGATACCGAAACCGTCATCACCGCCACGTCTTTCGGCCCCGGCTACCTTGATAAGGAAAACGAGATCATCGTCGGCCTCCAGACCGATGAGCCGTTAAAGCGCGCTTGCAACCCGTTCGGCGGCATGCGCATGGTGCGCTCCGCCTGCGAAGCCTACGGCTACAAGGTCTCCGATAAAATCGAAGAGGAGTTTAAATACCACAAGACCCACAACGACGGCGTGTTCTCTGCCTATACGGATGACGTGCGCGCCGCACGCCACGCCGGCATCATCACCGGCCTGCCGGATGCCTACGGCCGCGGCCGCATCATCGGCGATTACCGCCGCGTTCCGCTCTACGGCGTAAACCGTTTGATTCTCCAAAAGCAGAAAGATAAAGCCGACCTCGGCAAAAATCCCCTCACGGCCGATACCATTCGCCTTTCCGAAGAAGTCACCGACCAGATCACCGCGCTCAAGGACATGGTGAAAATGGCCGCCATGTACGGTTATGACATCACCCGCCCGGCAGAAAACGCCCGCGAGGCTGTGCAGTGGCTCTATTTCGCATATCTCGCCGCCATCAAAGAGCAGAACGGTGCCGCCATGAGCCTCGGCCGCACCTCCACATTCCTTGACATTTATTTTGAACGTGACCTCAAAGAAGGCGTACTCGATGAATCCGGCGCACAGGAGATCATGGACGATTTCGTCTTAAAGCTCCGCATGGCGCGCCACCTGCGCACACCCGAATACAACGAGCTTTTCGGCGGCGACCCCATGTGGATCACCGAGTCCCTCGGCGGCACCGGCGAGGACGGCCGCACGCTCGTCACCAAAAACTCTTACCGCATGCTCCATACGCTCTATAACCTCCACCCGTCCCCGGAGCCGAACCTCACCGTGCTGTGGTCGAAGCACCTGCCGGAAAACTGGAAGCGCTTCGTCGCGAAGGTCTCCTGCGATACCGATGCCATCCAGTACGAGAGCGACACCGTTATGCGCCCCGCATTCGGTGATGATTACGCCATTGCCTGCTGCGTCTCCGCCATGCGCGTCGGCAAAGATATGCAGTTCTTCGGTGCACGCGCAAACCTTGCAAAGCTCGTCCTGCTCGCCATCAATGGCGGCATGGACGAAGTGAAAAAGACCCGCGTCGCGCCTGAAATGCCTGTCTGGCCGGACGAATACGTCGATTTCGACGGTCTCCTCAACCGCCTCGATTTCTACCGCGATTGGCTCGCAAAAACTTACGTCGATGCCATGAACACCATCCACTACATGCACGACAAATACGCCTACGAAAAGAGCCAGATGGCGCTGCACGATACGAACGTCCGCCGTTTGATGGCGTTCGGCATCGCCGGCATGAGCTGCATGGCAGACTCCCTTTCCGCCATTAAATATGCCAAGGTGCGCTGCATCCGCGACCCCGAGACCGGCCTCGTCACCGACTTCGAGACCGAGGGTGAGTTCCCGTGCTTTGGCAATGACGACCCGCGTGTCGATTCCATTGCCTGCGAACAGGTGCGCCGCTTCTATGATGCCCTGCGCGAATACCCGCTCTATCGCGGCGCACAGCACACGCTGTCCATTTTGACCATCACCTCCAACGTTATGTACGGCAAAAAGACCGGCAACACGCCGGATGGCCGCAAACTCGGCGAGCCGCTCGCCCCGGGCGCAAACCCCATGAGCGGCCGTGATAAATCCGGTGCGCTCGCAGAGCTCAACTCCGTCGCAAAGCTTTCTTATGATTATTGCCGCGATGGCATCTCGAACACGTTCTCCATCATCCCGGAAGCCCTCGGCAAAACGGAGGAAGACCGCATCACAAACCTCATCCAGCTCCTTTCGGGCTACTTCATTCAGGGTGCGCATCACCTCAACGTCAACGTCATGAACCGCGAAACGCTCATCGATGCCTACCATAACCCGGAAAAATACCCCAACCTCACCATCCGCGTTTCCGGCTACGCGGTCAACTTCCACCGTCTCTCCAAAGAGCAGCAGCGCGAAGTCATCTCCCGCACATTCCACGAGGCAATCTAATGGAAGGCCGCGTCAGCTCCGTACAGTCCATGGGCGCGGTAGACGGTCCCGGCCTGCGCTACGTCGTCTTTCTGCAAGGCTGCCCGCTGCGCTGTGCCTACTGCCATAACCCCGAAACGTGGAACTTAACCGGCGGCACGCCCTACACAGCAGAGAATCTCTGCAAAACAATCCTCCGTTACCGCCCCTATTTCGGCGAAAATGGAGGTGTCACCGTCTCGGGCGGCGAACCGCTTTTGCAGCCCGAGTTCGTCGCGGAATTATTCCGGCGCCTGCATGAACACAACATCCACACCGCGCTCGATACCGCCGGCGCCGGCGACCTTTCCCGTGCCAAGCAGGTTCTCAAGCACACAGACCTCGTCCTTTGCGACATCAAGTTCCCCACGGAAGCGCAGTACAAAGCCCACTGCGGCGGCTCCTTGCAGCACACGGTCGATTTCATGCACCTTACGGAATCGATGCATATTCCTCTCTGGGTGCGCCACGTCGTCGCGCCCGGTCTTTCCGATACGGTTGAGAGCCTCCGCGCCGTCAAAGCTCTCGCGGAGTCGTTCTCCAATTTGGAGAAAATCGAGTGGCTGCCGTTTAAAAACATCTGCGCCGCCAAATACAAGACGCTTCATATCCCGTTCCCCATGGGCGACAAACCCTCGTTCTCACAAAGCCACGTCGAAACGCTCCTTTCAAAGCTATAATTTCATCCAAAAAGGCTGTCCCGCACTTTGCCGGGCAGCCTTTTCGTTTTCATCTCTATTTCCGTTTTGGTTTAGGTTGATACAATTTTTGAAAAATTCACAATTTCAATCGTCAAAGTCACGCGTTTTTATGCTATAATAAAAGTGATTTTCGTTCAACCACCCCACAACACATAAGAAAGGTCGTGAGGCATCGATTGAAGTTAAGACAAATCCTCTCTGAAAAATGGAAGGAAGCGCTTCAGGCCGTCCTTCCCATCATCACCATCGTGCTGGCGCTCTCGTTCACCATCGCGCCGCTCTCGCCAAGCGTTCTGCTGTGCTTTTTAATGGGCGCAGTGCTCATTTTGGTCGGCATGATGTTCTTCACCACCGGCGCAGAGACCGCCATGACCCCCATGGGCGAGCGCATCGGTACCGCCATGACAAAAACGAAAAAGCTCGGTGTCGTTATCACGCTTTCGTTTTTGCTCGGCTTTATCATCACGGTCTCGGAGCCGGACTTACAGGTGCTCGCATCGCAGGTGCCGTCCGTGCCGAATTTAATTCTCATTCTATCCGTCGCATGCGGTGTCGGCGTGTTTCTCGTCGTGTCGCTTCTGCGCATGCTGTTTTCTATTGCGCTGCCGCCGCTGCTTGTCGGATGCTACGCCGTCGTGTTTCTTCTGGCGTTCTTTGTCCCGCCGGAATTTCTCGCCGTCGCGTTCGATTCCGGCGGCGTGACGACCGGCCCCATGACCGTGCCGTTCATCATGGCGCTCGGCGTCGGCATCTCGGCCATCCGCAGCGACCGCCATGCGGCAGACGACAGCTTCGGCCTCGTTGCGCTCTCGTCCATCGGCCCCATTTTGGCCGTCATGATCCTCGGCATCATCTATAATCCGAATGAAAGCACCTACACGCCGCCCATCCTGCCCGAAATGCAGGATTCCTCGGAGCTTTTCGAGCTGTTCCGCACCGGTATCCCGACCTACCTCATCGAGATTGCCGTCTCTCTCCTGCCGATCATTCTCTTTTTCCTCGCGGCGCAGTTTCTTGTTCTGCGGCTTTCTAAGCGCAAATTATTCCAGATTGGCATGGGCCTCGTTTATACATACATCGGCCTTGTGCTGTTTCTTACCGGTGCAAATGTCGGTTTCATGCCCGCCGGTCATTACCTCGGGCAGCAGTTAGCTTCCTATAAATATTCCGCTGTCGTCATTCCCGTCGCTATGGTCATGGGCTATTTCATTGTTCGCGCAGAGCCCGCCGTGTACGTTCTCAATCGTCAGGTCGAGGAGATCACAGACGGCGCCATCTCCGCCAAGGCCATGGGCATCGGGCTTTCCGTCGGCGTGTCCATCTCGCTCGGGCTCGCCATGATCCGCGTCCTCACCGGCATTTCGATTTTGTGGTTCCTCATCCCGGGCTACGCGCTCGCGCTCATCATCTCGTTTTTTGTCCCGAAGATCTACACCGCCATCGCGTTTGACTCCGGCGGCGTCGCTTCCGGCCCCATGACCGCGGCATTTCTGCTCCCCCTCGCACAGGGCGCGTGCACGGCCGTCGGCGGCAACATGGTCACAGATGCCTTCGGTGTCGTCGCCATGGTCGCCATGACGCCGCTCATCACCATTCAGATCATGGGCCTCGCGGCAAAGCTCATGCAGCGCCATAAAACGGAGACCGCCGCACCCGCCGCATTCGCCGATATGGACGAAAACGCGATCATCGAACTGTAAAGGAGGGCGTTTATGGGCGACAATTTATACTGGATGATTACCATTACAGACCGCAACCAAAGCCAGAAATTTCTGTCATTTTATAAAACCTATGGGATCGAGGTCGTGCTCAGCACGCTCGGCAAAGGCACCGCCGCGTCTGAAATCCTAAACGATTTCGGACTTGAAGCCACGCAAAAAGCCGTGCTGCTTTCCGTTGTCACCGGCAAGGTCTGGAGTGCCGTGCAAAAGGGACTGCAGACCATCATGCTCATCGATATTCCCGGCACCGGCATCGCGTTCACCATGCCGCTCAGCAGTATCGGCGGCAAACGTCAGCTGGAGTTTTTAACGAACGGTCAGCCGTTTCAGAAAGGAGAGGAAAGCGTCTTGAAAGATACCAAATACGAGCTTCTGGTCGTCATCGCAAACCAGGGCTATACCGAGCAGATTATGGCCGCAGCGCGCCGCGAAAACGCAGGCGGCGGCACCGTCATCCACGCGAAGGGCACCGGCATGGAGGGCGCGGAAAAGTTCCTCGGCGTTTCCCTCGCCAGTGAAAAAGAGCTTGTGCTCATCGTCGTAAAGCACGCGGATAAAAACAACGTCATGACTGCCATTATGCAGGAAGCCGGGCTTGAGACCAAAGCGAAAGCCATCGTCTTTTCCCTGCCCGTCACCGGCACTGCCGGCCTTAGATTACAGGACTTAAACGAAGAAAACACATAAAACAACGACCGCAACAAAATACCCGTACATAACAAAATCACCCTCGCCGGAGGAAAACCGCGAAGGTGATTTTTGTCATTCTATTATTATGTTGGCAAAGAGAATATCGGATTGATCAAATCAGCCCTTAACAGCGCCGATCGTGATGCCCTTAACGAAATACTTCTGGAAGAACGGATAAACGATGAGCACCGGCAGAACACCGACAACGGCGATTGCCATCTTGATGCCCGTGCTCGGCATGTTCGCCGTAATCTCAGCCGCAGCCGCAGCATCCATACCGCTCTTCAGCGCCTGCACGTCTCGTAGCATGTCATTCAAAAGAACTTGTATACTGTAAAGGCTCTTGTTCTGCTGGAGATAGTAGAGACCGTTTTTCCAATCGTTCCAGTAGGAAAGACCGATAAGCAGTGTCATCGTTGCAACCATCGGAACGCTCATCGGCAGAACGATCGTCAGCAGGATTCTGAACTCGCCCGCACCGTCAATGCGCGCCGCTTCAATAACAGCTTCCGGGATGTTCGTGGAGAAGTACGTGCGCATCATGATCACGTAGAACGCGTTGACCACGAGGGACGGAATGATGAGCGCCCAAATCGTGTTGCTCACCTTGATGTAACGGGTGTACATGATGTACGTCGGCACAAGACCGCCGGAGAACAGCATCGTGAAGAACACGTAGAACGCAAGACCGTTGCGGCCCGGCGGGAAAGCGGGTAAGCCATGAGGATTGTCATGGAAAGACCGCACACCGTACCCACAACTGTGGAGAGGATTGTGATGCCGTACGCGGAGATAATCTTGTTGCTGCTCTTAAACATGTACTGGTAAGCATTCAGACTGAGTGCCTTCGGGAACAGCGTGTAGCCGTTGCGGATCAATTCCTGCTCGTCCGTAATGGAGGACACGATGAGCAGAAGGAACGGGAAGATGCAGCACAGGGAAAGGATGATCATCACAATGTGTGCGCCGACCTGAAACCCTTTGTTTTTTTCGACCATGGTGTTTCTCTCTCCCTTCCTTAGAACAGTGCGTTCTCTTCGCCGCCGATTTTCTTAACGGCAAGGTTCGCGCACAGGACCAGTATAAAGCCGACAACGCTCTGGTAAACGCCTGCTGCGGAAGATCTGCCGTAATCGTTCAGCGTGATGAGTGCGCGGTAAACGTATGTATCAATCGTGCTCGTAATGTCGAGCAGCGGGCCGGAATCCATCGGCACCTGATAGAACAGACCGAAATCGGAATAGAAAATCTTGCCGATAGACATCAGTGTCAGCGTGATGATGGTGGGCAGAAGGCTCGGCAGCGTAACGTGAACGATCTGCTGCCAGCGGTTTGCGCCGTCGATGACCGCCGCCTCATAGTAGCCGTGGTCAATGCCGACGAGCGTTGCATAATAGAGAATGCAGTCGTAGCCGAACACCTTCCAAATATGTACGATGACCAAAATGAACGGCCAGTACTTCGGCTCTGTATACCAGGAAATCGGATTAATGCCAAGTGCCTTAAAGATCGTGTTGTTGATAAAGCCGGATTCAGAGCTCAGCATTGCGAACACCAGATAGCTGACCACAACGATGGAGATCAGGTACGGCATCAGGATGATGGTCTGGTACACCTGCTTGAAGAGCTTGCTCGTAATCTCGTTTAAGAGAATCGCGATTGTAATGGCAATCACGGTGCCCAGCACGATAAAGCACAGGTTATAAAGCAGTGTGTTGCGCGTAATGTTGAAAGCGTCCTTCGTTTTAAAAAGGTAGGTGAAGTTGCTGAAACCCACCCAGTCACTTGCAAGGATGCCCTTACGCCAGTTGACCTTCTTGAAGGCGATGATCAGACCGCTCATCGGGATATACTTATCCATGAGCAGATACAGGGCGCCCGGAAGGAACATCAGATACAGCGGGATGCAGCGGTAAAAGCGCAGCCACTTATTCGGTTTTGCCGAGCGCACTTTCATTTCTTTTTCCAGTGCGGCAGATTTATTCGGCATAATTAGAAACCCCTTTCAATCTGTTTTCGTCCTGCTCCGTTGAAATTTTCCAAAAGAACATGGGCATGTACAGAAGGGTCATCTCTCTGTACACGCCCATGCCCTTTTCCCTTTCGGGAAAAAGACACGGATTTTCACAAGGAAGCTGAAACGAATCTCGCTCCAGCTTCTTTAAGTCTAATTGTGAAGTAAATTACTTCTGCTCAGCCAGCCAAGCGTCGAGCTGTGCCTGCTTCTCTTCGATGATCGCATCGATGCCGGCATCCTTCAGCTCAGAGTTGAACTGCGGGAGAGTCGTCTCCGGGTCAAGAGCGCCGCAAACGAGTGCCTTGTGGTACTTGTTAACAACGTTCGTGCAAGCGGTGATCTCGTTCGCAACCTGCGTTGCGTCGAAGGAGAAGCCGAATGCTGCGGACTTCTGAGACTCTTCGTTGAAGGTCTTCGTTGCATCCCAGTAATCAGCCGGGAGATCGGTGCCCCAGATGTCGCCGATGAACTGGTTCGGCATCAGCCAAGTACCGGACTTTCTGTAAGTGGTGGTCGTTGCATCAACGCCGTCCGGATAGTTGATTCTGTCCTGACCGTTCGTGACAGCGCCTTCCTCGATTACTTCGTAGTGAACGCCCTCAATACCGTACATGTAGAGGTTGCTCAGCTCCGGGTTGCTGTAAAGCTCGTTCAGAGTCTTCATAGCAGCTTCCGGATGCTCGCAGCTGCCTGCGATGGACCACAGAGCCATGGTAACACGGTCGGTGGAAGCCAGTGCCGGAATCAGCTCAACCGTGCCGATCGGATTCTGGAGGTTCGCGTTGTTCTCTTCTGCATAGTACGGCTTCAGGTTAACGAAGCTGCCGAATGCAGTGCCTGCGTCCTGCAGAGTGGTTGCAGTCTCGGTGGTGTTCACAGCGTCAGCCTGAATGAGGCCTTCCTGCATCCAGTTGTACATCGTGGTAACGAGGTTCTTGTACTGCTCGGTCTCGTAGAGGTTCACAACGGTGGTGTCCGTAGCCATGTCGGAGAGAACACCGAGGTTAACCATCTCGTCGCCCAGAGAGTCCCAACCCCAGTTACGGATGTTTTCGCCGGCGGAAACAGCTACCGGCCAGCAGTTCTCTTCGTTTTCCTTAATGGTAACGAGAACATCGTGGAGGTCTTCGAGGGTCTTAACGGAATCCATGTCGAGGTTGTACTTCTCAGCAAGGTCCAGTCTGTACTCAAAACCCTGGGAAGCTGCAAGGTCACGGCCCTCCGTGAGGCCGAACAGCTCGCCGCCTACGCGACCGCAGTTGATGTTGTCCCAACCGAGCTGCTCAATGATGCCCTGGCCGTACTTCTCGATGAGATCATCCATCGGATAGAGCTGACCGGAATCAGCGCAAGCCGTGTAGTTGACCATGTAAACCGGGAGAAGGTCAACGCCTTCGCCGGAGGAAAGCATCAGGGAGATCTGGTCAGCATAGCTGCTGTACGGGAGGAAGGAAAGCTTAACGTTCACGTTGAACTTCTCTTCGAGGATCTTGTCCATTGCTTCCTCAACCTGTGCGATACCGGATTCTTCTTTACCGGATGACATCGTCACGATATTGAGCGTTACGAGTTCGGATTCTTTCAGATCTTCTGCTTCGGAAGAGGCATCGCTGCTATCAGCTGCAGCGCTGTCAGAAGCGGAAGATTCGGAAGATGTGCTGGAGTCTGCGGTGGAGCTGGAAGAACCGCCGTTGCCGCAAGCTGCCAGGGAGAGGGTCAGCGCTGCTGCCATGAGCATTGCTACAAGTCTCTTTGCCATTTTCTTACTTCCTTTCATACTTTTCGACCCGCGATAGATTTATTTTTAGCCTTCGCGGTCAAATTACACATATATAGTAACAGAAAATCCGCATCTTTTCTGCAAATTTCGTGACATCTCCTATTCAAAATGTGACATGTTCGTGAAGACTTTGCAGGATGTTTTTTACAATCCTGCATATCGATACTCTATATCGATAAAAAAAGAGGAAAACCCATATGGGTGTCCCTCTCTCAATTGCAAGATGTATTTTCTGTCTTTCACCCGTTTACACGGATTTTACATTTTGTGACAGTTTTACAACAGTTTACCGAAAGAAAACGTGCTTTACAGCTTAGACCGCCGCTTTGCCGCACGGTATTCCACCGGCGACATGCCCGTGTATTTCTTAAAAACCTGCGAAAAATACGAGAAATTCGAGTACCCCACCTTCGTCGCAATGAGGCTCACCGGGATGTTTGTGTCACTCAGCAAAGACTGTGCCGCGCGCATCTTCTCCGTCACAATATAATCATTTAAAGAGGCGCCCGTTTCCTTTTTAAATAAGCGGGAAAGGTATTCCGGGTTCAAATAGATTGCGTCCGCAATCTCCGCGCGGCTTAAATCCTTGTCGATGTTTCTCCGGATATACGTCATCGCGCGCTGTATCGGTGTCTGCTCCGTCTTGTCCGGTTCCTTCTCCGCACTTTCGTCCTCGCCACGGTACTTCGCATAGGCATTGTACCGCCTTTGGTTTTCCGCTTCGCGCACTTTTCCGGCCGCGCGCTCCACCGCCGCCTCAATCTCCGCATACGGCGCAGGCTGCAAAATGTAGTCAAAGCTGCCAAGCTTCACGGCCTCCTGCGCATATTCAAATTCCGCGTGCGCAGAAAGGAAAATACACACCAAGCCGGAAAACCGCTCCTGCGCCCAACGCAGCAAAGCAAAGCCGTTCGTCGGCGGCATTTCAATGTCGCACAGCAGCACATCTATGCGCTCGCGTTCAAAAACGCTTTGCGCTTCCTTCACGCTGTACGCCGTAAACACCTGCTCCACGGGTATTTTTTCCCAGTTTACGCCGGTCACCATGCTCTCCACAACTTCCGGCTGGTCATCTACGATCAATACGTTCATCCGTTGAAAGCCTCCTCTCCGTCCGGCTCGTCCTCCGTCGCATGCAGCATCGCGAGGTCTATCGGAATCAAAATTTCAGATACACTGCCCATGCGTTCGCCCATATCCCGATTAAAGAACGCATATAAAGCGCGATCACCGTAAATCAGCTGCAAGCGCTTTTTCACATTGTTGATGCCCACGTGGTTCTGCGCGTATAGCGGGCTGTCCGGCTCGTTGATCTCCGCAATCACGTCCTCGGGGAAGCCGCCGCCGTTATCCGTCACCGTCAGGTCGGCAAACGCGTCCGTGCCGCTGCGCAGCACCGCTGCCTTCACCTCAATTTTCAAAACGTAATCCGGCGAGTACACATGCTTCACGCAGTTTTCCACAAAGCTCTGCAAAGAAAGCGGCGGGATCGGCAAGTCCCGTAAACGCGGGTCAATGTCAAACCGGCACACCGGCGGGTACTGCGAAGACCCCCGCTGCATCTCGATGTAATTTTCAATGTGGTCTAATTCGCGCGAAAGCGGCACAAGCTCCATACTGTCCGTAAAAATATACCGTATGTGCTTCGAGATCTCCAAAATCATTTTTTGAATGCGGTCATATTTGCCCGCTTCCGCCAACGCATATAAGCTTTTGAGGCAATTTAAGAAGAAATGCGGGCGGATCTGCAGCTGCATGTAACGCAGTTCCGCCTTCTGCGTCTCAATCTCGTGCTCGTATGATTCGATCTTGAGGTCTTTAATCTGCGTCATCATCGTGTTGAACGTCTCGTTCACCTCGTTGAATTCGCGTATGTTCGTCTTGCCCTCGGCCTTCGCTTCCAGATTGCCGGCGCGGATATGCTCCATAACACTGCGCAGCCCCTCCACCGGCTTCGAGATGGAGTTCGTCAGCCGCCACTGAATGACCGGAATCAGCACCAGCGCCAGTAAAGAGAGTACCAGCAGCGCCGCCTGCAAGCCATCGAGCGAGCCGAAATACCCGCTTTCGTTTACGGCAAGGATCGCCCTGCAATCCGTACCCGCCAAATCGCGGCCCACGATCATATACCGCTGCTTCCCGCCCGAAATAAAGTAGTTCTCATAGTCGCCGTTCAGATTGATCCCGTTTCCCTCCACAAAATCGACAGAGGTCAGCGGCTCGTTGTTTTTGTCGGAAAACAACATCACCGCGTCGGTATCAATCTGCATGTAGCGCACGTCCGCCAGCGCCGCCAACGGCACCATCGCCACAAGATACGTGCCGCGCCCGCCGTAAAAGCGGAATAAATACGCCTTGCCGCCGATCTCCGCGTGCCGCCACTGCATATTGTACGAATACGTGTTATTCTCCACCGCGTCGCGCACAAAAGCGCGCAGCCGCTCCTTCTGCGCGTAGGAGATAGAATCGTCAAAAATATCGCGCTCGGCATCGCTCGGCGCACTGTAAATGAAAAACGCGCCCACATCACCGTATGCCGGCAGCGCCGTTTTCAACTGCGTAATGAGCGTATAGCTTGCAAGATACGCCTTTAAGGGGGTTTTCTCACCGCCCGACAGCGTGCGGTAATCGTCGCTCACCGTCAACCCGGTGAGAAAATCGTTCACAGAGTCGAGCTGCTCCTCCATGCGCCCCGCCCGGTAATCCATCGTGCGCATGTTGGAATCCGCAATTTTCCTGTTAAATGCCTGCGTGGAATACAGGTTGCTGAACAAAAGCAGCGCGATCAGCGGCAGCGTGACGCTCAATACAGCCGTCATCAGTTTTCGCCTGAACGAGACTTCTTTCTTCACACTTTTCATGCCGCGCGATCCTTTCCTCTATTATAGTATAGAACGATGATACAATATCATAGCAGATTTTAACGCATTTCGCAAGTTAAAATCCGAAGGAACCGTGTGATTGAAATAAACATCCTTTCGTGGTATACTGAGACTATATCAACGGAAAAGACGGGAAACAGGCACGTTTCCCGCAGAAAGGTCGTTCAGATGACGGAACATAACGCCACTTCTCTCAGCGCAAGCCTTGTGAACCGTAAGGTCTACACCGTGTGCTACACCGGACTCGATGCGCTGTCTTCGTTTCACGATGCCCTTTATGAAGCGCGCCGCAGCTATTTCGGATCCGGCAAAACCGTACATATCCGCGCCCGCGGCATTTTCGATGGACTTTCCGGCGAGGTGCACGGCAAGCTCTCCCGCCGCACTATAAAATGGAAAAAACGCGCAGGCAAAACTACGCTCGAAGCCGCATTCACAAACGGCGGTCAGCGCGGCATCGCGTTTTATAACGCCTACGGCGCATTGCGCGCCCGCGTGTACTACGACGGTGAAATGCAGTGGATGCGCACGGAGTATTTCTCTCCCGATGACGACCGCCGCGCGCGCATTACCTTTAAGCCGGACGACCACCGCGACGCCGTCATCCGCTTCGATTATAACGATTCCACCGGCAAAACGAAAGAAACCGTGCTGTTCCCCGTGCCGTATGCGTTCCAAACCGCCGAGCAGAGTTTGCAAAACGCCCAGTTCGGTGACCGCCTTCTGCTCGTCGTCGATGAGCGCGGCGAATACGCCTACTGCCCGCGTGAAGAGCAACAGCGCCGCATCAAATTTCTGAAGCAGAATAAAAACGCCTCCGTCATGCTCTCCATGGGTTGGGAGGTCAAGGACGGCGACGTGCCCGAAACGACCGAGCCGGAGTCTGAACTGCCCGTTTTCGGGAACCTCACCGAGCCCGCACTTGTCGATTTCCTGAGCGACCCCGCCGAAAAAGCCGCAGAATCTACCGAAGAGGAACCCGTTCTCGAAGAAGCTGCTTCCGAAGCACCCGAAGCCGAGCCGCAGCCCGAAACAGAACCCGAGCCGAAAGAAGTCGAAGAATCCCTC
>OMDR01001141.1_pt1 | contig 13789 bp, 8 predicted proteins | sample 1645251 | NCBI WGS metagenome assembly OMDR01 (sample SAMEA103958142, study PRJEB25191) | human gut metagenome | biome: human-associated habitat [ENVO:00009003]; feature: intestine environment [ENVO:2100002]; material: feces | place: Germany | collected 2013/2015 | reverse complement strand
CCATTGCTGAAAGGCGAACAGCCCAAAGACTGGCGGAATGCATTATACTATCACTTCTATGAATATCCGGCCGAGCACATGGTGAAACGTCATTATGGAATACGTACCGAACGCTATAAACTAATCCATTTCTATAACGACATCAATTGGTGGGAACTGTATGACATGCAAGCCGACCCGACGGAAATGCACAATCTGTACGGACAGAAAGAGTATGAACCTGTGGTGAAAGAACTCAAAGAGCAGATGCTGAAGTTGCAGGAACAATACAATGATCCGGTACGCTTCTCTCCGGAGCGGGATAAAGAATAGAGTTCCTTTTGCCACTCCAAACAGAAATCCATTGACTAAACTGTATGAAACACATTATATATATACTCCTGTTGGCGTTCTGCCCCCTTGCGACGCTGCAGGCCGATAACTTAACACCAATCGTTTCTGTAGTTCCCTGCCCGGTACAAATGGTACCGGGTACCGGGAACTTCCTTTTCTCCGGGAGCACCGTGTTGAGGGTGGAAAACGCGGAACAGGCCCGCGTGGCACGGAATTTCGTCAACCTCTTCACCCGGGCCGCCGGATTCACCCCCGTGCTGAAAACGGGAAAGGGGAAAGGTGATGTATGCTTTGTCACCGACCCCTTGCTGAAAAGCGAGGCTTACAGGCTGAGCGTCAGTCCCGAACAGATCAGCATAGAGGCGTCTGACGCCAAAGGATTCTTCTATGCCTTACAGACGATCCGTCAGTTGCTTCCTCCCGATATTGAAAATTCCCGTACGGTAAATGCCATGTGGACGGTTCCTTGTCTGACCATTCAGGATGAACCCCGTTTCGGTTACCGGGGATTAATGCTGGATGTTTCCCGCTTTTTCATTCCTAAAGAGAGTGTGTTGCGAATCATTGACTGCATGGCTATGCTGAAAATCAATACGCTTCACTTCCACCTGGTGGACGATAACGGCTGGCGACTCGAGATCAAGAAATATCCCCGTCTGACTGAGATAGGCGCGTGGCGGGTAGATCATACGGACGTACCGTTCCATTCACGGCGGAATCCGTTACCCGGTGAACCCACCCCTGTAGGTGGCTTTTACACTCAAGAGGATATGAAGGAAATGATTGCCTATGCCGCCGATCGTCAGGTAGAGATTATTCCCGAGATAGAGATGCCGGCGCATACCAATTCGTCGCTGGCAGCTTATCCCCGGCTGGCTTGTCCGGTGGTAGACCGGTTTATCGGTGTGTTGCCGGGTTTGGGCGGTGATCATGCCAGCATCATCTATTGTGCCGGAAACGACAGCGTATTCACTTTCCTGCAAAACGTCATCGACGAGGTGGCAGCACTGTTTCCGTCACGTTATATTCACTTGGGGGGCGATGAAGCCCAGAAAACCTACTGGAAAAAGTGTCCCCTCTGCCAGCAACGCATGAAGAAAGAGCACCTCGCCCATGAAGAGGACCTTCAAGGTTACTTCATGAAGCGGATAGGCGAATATGTACGCAGCAAAGGCAAAGAGGTGATGGGATGGGACGAGCTGACCAACAGCTTCATTCCCGAAGGTGCTGTCATCTTTGGCTGGCAAGGGATGGGCAATGCGGCTTTGAAAGCTGCCGACCGGGGGCACCGGTTTGTGATGACCCCCGCCCGGGTGATGTATCTGATCCGTTATCAGGGACCGCAATGGTTCGAACCGCTTACTTATTTCGGTAACAATACGCTGAAAGATGTTTATCAGTACGAACCGGTGCAGAAGAACTGGAAACCTGAGTACGCTTCGTTGCTGATGGGGGTACAGGCCTCCTTGTGGACTGAGTTCTGTAATCGTCCCGAGGATGTGGACTATCTTGTTTTCCCCCGTTTGGCGGCGCTTGCCGAAGTGGGATGGAGTCGTCCGGAACAGAAAAACTGGGACTTGTTTCTGAAAGCGATGGATCGCTATAATGAACACCTCGAGGTGAAAGGCGTCGGATATGCCCGTTCGATGTACAATATTCAGCACACCTCGACTCCTGTCGACGGTGCATTACAGATAAAATTGGAATGTATCCGCCCCGATGTGGAAATTCGTTATACAACCGATGGTTCCGAACCGGAAGCAACTTCCACCCTTTACACCCGGCCGTTGGAATTCCATACTGCGCAGACACTGAAGTGCGCCACTTTCGCCGCCGGCCACCAGATGGGAAAGACTCTCGTATTACCGTTGTTACACAACAAGGCTACTGCCAAACCGATATTCACTCAAGGAGCTTCCGGAGCATCTGTTTTGACCAACGGAGTGCGGGGCAGCCTGAAGCAAACTGACTTCGAATGGTGCTCGTGGAGTAAGAGTGATTGCATTTCTTTTACATTAGATTTGCAGAAAGACGAAAATATTCATACTTTTACGCTGGGTTCCATTACGGTGTACGGGATGGCAGTTCATAAGCCGGAGTCCATTAGTGTTGCCTTGTCTTCGGACAACGTAAACTTTACGGAAGTGGGAGAGAAGCATTTCACTCCCGAAGAGATTTTCCGTGAAGGAACTTATGTAGAAGACTTGAAATTCGATTTGGGAACGGCAAAGGCCAGATATGTACGCGTCACCGCCCGTGGAGTCGGAAAATGCCCTCCCGATCACGTCCGTCCGGGACAGGAAGCACGGATCTTTTTTGACGAAATAATTGTGGAATAAGAGTCCGCTTTTACTTTATAAAACCTAAGGGACGTTGGAACTTATTAAGATTTTGAATATTAAATACCTGATAAACAATGAACAAACCAATCAAACTAACCTTCCTGCTGATGTTGGCCTGTCTGATGTTGTTGCCTGTAAATGCGCAGAATACTCCCGAATGGCAGAGCCAGTATGCAGTAGGTCTGAACAAACTGGCACCTCACACCTATGTGTGGCCCTATGCCAGTGCTACTGACGTGAAAAAAGGGGATTATGAACAATCACCCTATTATCTCAGCCTCAACGGTAAATGGAAATTCCATTGGGTGAAAAATCCTGATCTCCGTCCGAAAGACTTTTATAAACCCTCGTTCTATACCGGAGGCTGGGCAGATATCAACGTTCCGGGAAACTGGGAGCGCCAGGGATACGGAACTGCCATCTACGTAAATGAGACTTATGAATTTGATGACAAAATGTTCAACTTTAAGAAGAATCCCCCTCTTGTGCCTTATAAGGAGAACGAAGTAGGATCTTATCGCCGTACTTTCACTGTGCCTGCCGGATGGAAGGGCCGCCGGGTAGTACTCTGCTGCGAAGGTGTGATTTCTTTTTATTATGTGTGGGTGAACGGACATTTTCTCGGTTACAACCAAGGTTCCAAGACAGCTGCCGAATGGGATATCACCGATCAGTTGGAAGAAGGTGAGAATACGATTGCCCTCGAAGTATATCGCTGGAGTTCAGGTTCCTATCTGGAGTGTCAGGATATGTGGCGTCTGAGTGGTATTGAGCGTGATGTGTATCTGTATAGTACTCCCAAACAGTATATAGCCGATTATAAGGTAAACGCAACTCTTGAAAAGGAACGTTATAAAGATGGTATTTTCGGACTCGATGTTACGGTCGGAGGGCCTGCAGACGGTGTGGCATCCGTATCTTATACACTGAACGATCCGCTCGGACGTCCTGTACTGTCGGGTGAGATGCCTGTCAAGTCGCGCGGACTGAGTAACTTCATCACATTCGGAGAACAGCGCCTGAAGGATGTGAAACGTTGGAGTGCCGAGCATCCCAATCTCTACACCCTCGTGTTGGAGTTGAAAAATGCAGGAGGACAGGTGACCGAAGTCACCGGTTGTGAAGTCGGTTTTCGTACTTCGGAGATCAAAGACGGACGTTTCTGCATCAACGGTGTGCCTGTATTGGTCAAAGGAACCAATCGTCATGAACATTCGCAGTTGGGGCGTACCGTCAGCAAAGAGCTCATGGAGCAAGATATACGTCTGATGAAACTGTATAATATCAATACTGTGCGCAACTCACATTATCCCACCGATCCGTATTGGTATCGGCTGTGCGATCGTTACGGACTTTATATGATCGATGAAGCGAATATCGAGTCACACGGTATGGGATATGGACCCGCTTCGCTTGCCAAAGACAGCACTTGGCTGACAGCACACATGGATCGTACACATCGCATGTATGAACGTTCGAAAAATCATCCTGCCATCGTTATCTGGTCATTGGGCAACGAAGCCGGAAACGGAATCAATTTCGAGCGTACCTACGATTGGCTGAAATCGGTAGAGAAAAGCCGTCCCGTCCAGTACGAACGTGCCGAGCAGAATTACAATACCGATATCTATTGTCGAATGTATCGCAGTGTCGACGAAATCAAGGCCTATCTGGCCCAGAAAGATATCTACCGTCCGTTCATTCTTTGTGAATATGTGCATGCCATGGGTAACAGTGTAGGCGGCCTGAAAGAGTACTGGGATGTATTCGAGAATAATCCGATGGCACAGGGTGGCTGTGTGTGGGACTGGGTAGACCAGTCGTTCCGTGAGATCGACTCAAACGGTCGCTGGTACTGGTCGTATGGTGGAGACTACGGACCGAAGGGAATTCCGAGCTTCGGTAATTTCTGCTGCAACGGTCTGGTGAGTGCCGATCGTGTGCCCCATCCCCATTTACTCGAAGTGAAAAAAATCTATCAGAACATCAAATGCACCTTGATCAATAAGAACAATCTGACCGTAAGGGTGAAAAACTGGTTCGACTTCTCTAACCTCAACGAATATATCCTCCACTGGCAGGTGGTGGGTGACAATGGCAAATTGCTGGCCGAAGGTAACAAAGAGGTGAACTGTGCGCCACACGCTACAGCCGATGTGACTTTGGGAAAAGTTGCCTTGCCTGCCAATGTCCGTGAGGGTTATCTTAATCTGAGCTGGACCCGCAAAGAAGCTTTACCGATGGTCGGCACCGATTGGGAGGTGGCTTACGACCAATTTGTGTTGCCCGGAACCAAAGGTAGTACAGCCTATCTGCCTGCTAAGGCCGGGCAGACAGCTTTCACGGTGGATAAAGAAACCGGTGCTCTCAACTCATTGACACTGGATGGACAAGAATTGCTGGCAACTCCTGTTACGCTGAGTTTGTTCCGTCCCGCTACGGATAATGATAACCGTGATCGTAATGGTGCATACCTTTGGCGTAAAGCCGGACTCAATCAGTTGACCCAGAAAGTGGTGTCGCTGAAAGACGGCAAGAAAGCCGCTACTGCGAAAGTGGAGATTCTGAATGCGAAAGGGATGAAAGTGGGTGATGCCGATTTCGCCTATTCACTAAACTCTGCCGGAGCCTTGAAGGTGAAAGTGACTTTCCGGCCCGATACTGCCGTGGTGAAATCGATGGCACGCCTGGGGCTTACTTTCGAGATGAATGATACGTATGGCAATGTAGCTTATCTGGGTCGGGGCGACAACGAGACTTATTCCGACCGTATGCAGTCGGGCAAGATCGCTCTGTATCAGACTACGGCCGAACGTATGTTTCATTACTACGTCACTCCGCAGTCTACCGGGAACCGTACGGATGTCCGCTGGATGAAGCTGACGGACGAAACCGGACAGGGCATCTTTGTCGATTCCAACCGTCCTTTCCAGTTCAGTGTCATCCCCTTTGCCGATGATGTATTGGAAAAAGCCCGCCACATCAACGACCTCGAACGTAACGGTCATGTCACCGTACATCTGGATGCCGAACAGGCCGGTGTGGGAACGGCAACCTGCGGGCCGGGCGTACAGCCGCAATATCGGGTTCCTGTGACGGAACAAAGCTTTGAGTTCACGCTGCGTACAGTGAAGTAAATAGAATACTAACCAATCCATTTCACCCCAAAAACATAACAATACATTTATGAAGAAATTAATCTTATCGACGGCCCTTCTTGCCGCTATCTGCACAGCCGGACAAGCCCAGGAGACGAACGACTATTATGTGAAGCACGTAGAGTTTCCACAAGGAGCCACTCTGGAACAAAAGGTAGACATGGCGGCACGTCTTGTACCTACTCCGCAGCAATTGGAATGGCAGCAGATGGAGTTGACTGCTTTCCTGCATTTTGGTATCAATACTTTTACAGGACGTGAATGGGGAGACGGCAAAGAAAATCCCGCACTCTTCAATCCCACCGATTTCGATGCGGAGCAGTGGGTACGTTCGCTCAAGGAAGCTGGTTTCAAGATGGCCATCCTGACAGCCAAGCATCATGATGGATTCTGCCTGTGGCCGACCAAGACAACCGGGCACTCCGTGGCGGCCTCTCCCTGGAAAGACGGGAAAGGGGATGTGGTACGCGAGCTGCGCGATGCTTGTGATAAATACGGCATCAAGTTTGGTGTTTATCTTTCTCCTTGGGATCGGAACGCCTCTTGCTATGGAGACTCTCCAAAATACAATGAATTCTTTATCGAACAACTGACCGAACTGTTGACCAACTATGGTGAGGTGCACGAAGTCTGGTTCGACGGTGCCAATGGTGAAGGTCCTAATGGAAAGAAGCAGGAGTATGACTGGACTGCCATCCTTTCTACCATCCGTCGTCTCCAACCCCGTGCCGTGACTGCCATTATGGGCGATGATGTACGTTGGGTAGGCAACGAACGTGGATTAGGACGTGAAACGGAATGGAGTGCCACCGTGCTGACTCCCGGTACGTATGCCCGCTGTGAAGAGCAGAACAAGGCGTTGGGTGTGAAGGCGACTTCCAAGGACTTGGGCGGACGCGACATGTTGGTCAATGCCAAGGAACTCTTCTGGTATCCTTCCGAAGTGGATGTATCGATCCGTCCGGGATGGTTCTATCATCAGCAGGAAGACAATCAGGTGAAGAGCCTGACCGATATTTATTTCAAATCTGTAGGCTACAACTCAGTGTTGTTGCTCAATATTCCTCCTGACCAGCGCGGACGCATCAGTGATGCCGATGTCAATCGTCTGAAAGAGTTTGCCGATTATCGTAAAGAGATTTTTGCCGATAACCGTGTCAAAGGCGGCTTGAAAGCGTGGACTGCCCGGCCGGGTGATACGCGTGTCTACCAGTTGAAGCCGAAATCGGAAATCAATGTGGTGATGCTGCGCGAAGACATTTCGAAAGGACAACGCATGGAGGCTTTCACAGTCGAAGCGTTGACTGCCGATGGATGGAAAGAGATAGCGAAAGGAACGACCGTCGGTTATAAACGCCTGATACGTATTCCGGCTGTCGAAGCCCGTCAATTGAGGGTGAAGGTCGATGCTTGTCGTCTGGCGGCTAATATCAGCGAAGTGGCTGCTTACTATGCCCGTCCGCTCGAAGAGTCGGCTGCAAAAGAAAACTGGAATGATCTGCCCCGTACTGCATGGAAACAGGTAACTGCCGCTCCGTTGGTGATTGATCTCGGTAAAGCTGTGGATATGACCGGATTTGTATATGCCCCGGCTAATGCGGAAGCGAAGCCGACGATGGCCTTCCGTTATAAATTCTATATCAGCACTAATGGCAGAGACTGGAAAGAGGTGCCGACTACCGGAGAATTCAGTAACATCATGCACAATCCTGTACCGCAGACTGTCTCGTTCAGTAATAAAGTCAGTGCACGCTACATTAAACTTGATGCTACCACTCCGGATGCTACGCCGGCCCGGGTAGATTTGAAAGAAATAGGGATCCGCTTGCAGAAGTAAGTCGTTCTGTTGAACAACTGTTCCGGGTTATCTGTTTGAATGTAAGATATTAAACACTAGTAGGTATGAAATTCTTTATTGATACAGCTAACCTGGATCAAATCCGGGAAGCACATGATTTGGGAGTTCTGGACGGAGTGACCACCAATCCTTCTCTGATGGCGAAAGAAGGCATTAAAGGTGTCGAAAATCAGCGAAGACATTACGTGGAGATATGCAATATCGTACAAGGTGATGTCAGTGCCGAGGTGATTGCGACTGATTACGAAGGAATGGTCAGGGAAGGTAAGGAACTGGCAGCCCTCAATCCGCATATTGTGGTGAAGGTACCGTGCATTGCCGATGGCATAAAAGCCATCAAGCACTTTTCGGGGCAAGGCATCCGTACCAATTGCACATTGGTTTTTTCCACTGGTCAGGCTTTACTGGCTGCTAAAGCGGGAGCTACGTATGTTTCTCCTTTCGTGGGACGTTTGGATGACATCTGTGAGGATGGAGTCGGATTGGTTGCCGATATCGTTCGGATGTACCGCTTCTACAATTATCCTACTCAGGTACTGGCTGCCTCTATCCGTAGTTCCAAGCACATCATGGAATGTGTGGAGGCCGGTGCCAATGTAGCAACTTGTCCGTTGAGTGCCATTAAAGGACTACTGAACCATCCGTTGACAGATGCCGGATTGAAGAAATTCCTGGAAGATTATAAGAAGGTAAATGAATGATAATTCTTGCTGACAGATAAAAAAAGGCTGTATTGGAACGTATCGTTTTCAGTGCAGCCTTTTTTATTTGGACTAAACCTAAAGCCTGTTTAGGTGTTATTTGGATAGAATGAACATTTTAAAATAAAGACGATAGTTATGATAGATTTAGGAAGCTGGATGAACAAAATCCTTATCGGTTGGGGGGTAGACCCTAAAATTGCAAATACTTTTGATGAAACGATTATTGCCATCCTGATGATTTTTATAGCGGTCGGACTGGATTATCTTTGTCAGGCCATTTTTGTAGGCGGGATGAAGCGTCTGGCACGGAAGACCTCTTATAAATGGGATACATTGATGGTCAAACATAAAGTTATTCATCACCTGATCCATATCCTTCCCGGTATCCTGATGTATATGCTTCTTCCTATGGCGTTCGTACATGGAAAAACGCTGCTGCTGGTTTCGCAGAAGATCTGTGTTATTTACATGATTTTTGCTTTGTTGCTGGCTCTCAACAGTAGTCTGTTGATGTTGTTGGATATACTCAGTGCTAAGGAGAAGTTGAAAGATCGGCCGATGAAGGGCTTTATCCAGGTATTGCAGGTACTTGTTTTCTTTATCGGAGGCATTGTGATTGTGGCTATCATTGTCGATAAGTCTCCTGCTACATTGTTTGCGGGATTAGGTGCATCCGCTGCCATCCTGATGTTGGTTTTTAAAGACAGTATTCTGGGCTTCGTGGCAGGTATACAGTTATCGGCTAATGATATGATACGTCCCGGTGACTGGGTGACTATCCCTTCGACTAATGCCAATGGGATTGTAGAAGAAATAACCCTAAACACGGTGAAGATACAGAATTTCGATAATACCATTTCTACTGTCCCTCCCTATTCACTGGTCAACGGTTCGTTTCAGAACTGGCGGGGAATGACGGAATCCGGAGGGCGTCGGGTGATGAAGAGTATCTTTCTTGACCTGACTACATTGAAATTCTGTACTCCCGAAATGCTTGATACTTTTCGGAAGGAGATACCTTTGCTGGCCGATTATCAGCCGGAGGAAGGAGTGATTCCCACTAACTCGCAGGTGTTCAGGGTGTATGTAGAACGTTATCTTTGCAGCCTGCCCGTGGTCAATCAGGATCTTGACTTGATTATCAGTCAAAAAGAAGCTACGGAATATGGAGTACCTATTCAAATTTACTTCTTTTCCCGCAATAAAATCTGGAAAGAATACGAACGTATCCAGTCCGATATCTTTGATCACTTTTTTGCGATGATACCGAAGTTTGAACTAAAGGTATATCAATATTCGGATTGATTGGTTTCAAAATCGACATACACCGGTAAGTGATCGCTGTATCCTTCCTGGTATTTCATTCCGACATAGGTTCGGAAGGGTTGCATGCCTCCGTACTTTTCATCTTTCGTCAGAAGGAAGGGCAAGCGTGCTACGTTTGCCTTTTTTTCTTCGGTAAAGAGTGTGCCCGAAATATCAAGTAGCGTTCCTGATACGATGAGATGGTCCAGTAGTCCCCATTCACCCTGATACTTATAGGAACCGAAGTTACGGTCTTTTGCCTTTCGTGCCAGCAGGTGGTAAAGTCGGTCATGATGGGTACTCACTTCGGGAGACAGTGCCTGTAGCACTTGTACTACTGATTTATCTGTAGGATAATCGTTAAAGTCCCCCATAATGATCAGTTTGGCGGAGGGACGTACATTGATAAGACTATCTGCCGCATCCTTTAACTTTTGTGCAGCGTAAAGCCGGTAAGGTTCCGACTGTCGTACTCCGCCTGAGCGGGAAGGGAGGTGTGCCACCATTATGTCCAGCGTATCGCCTGTGAGCAGTAATCCGCTGACGTGCAGAATATCTCTTGTCGGGCGATGACCTTTGAAATTCCCGACGGAGAGGGCAGAGTAGGATAGAAGTTTGAACCGGTCACGTTGATACAGTAATGCCACATTGATGCCGCGCAGATCGGAGCAGTGGGTCATCACGTACCGATAACCGGCTTCTTTCAGTGGGGAATAAAGGGTCAGGTCACGCATAACTGTATCGTTTTCCACTTCACAGAGACCTATCAATGCGGGAAAATTCCATTCTCCGATGGCTGTGAGTGTTCGGGCTACATTATCTAATTTCTTTTTATATCGTCGGTGGTTCCAGTGACGCATTGAATGGGGCAGAAATTCCATATCGTTTTTCAGTGAATCATGTCGGGTATCGAAAAAGTTTTCGGTATTCCAAAAGACGACACGGAAAGGAGGTCGATTCTGTGCAGAAAGAAAAAGGGAAGAGAGGGAAATAAGTAATATGAAGAAGAGACGGAGCATAGATTGGATTCCTTTTAAATGCTGTTCGGTTGAAGTTCACCACAGAGTAACACAGAGTAATACGGAGTGACACAGAGCCTTTTTGTTAATAATCAACAATTACCCGTCTCCTCTGTGTAACTCTGTGTCCTCTGTGGTGAAATAGCTTTAGTTCTTAGCCGGAATATGTGCCAACACATCCAGCAGATGTTTCCAGAATTTATCTACCGAAGGAATATGCATCCGTTCGTCCGGAGAGTGAACTCCTGTCAAGGTGGGGCCGAATGAAATCATATCCAGGGCAGGATATTTGTCGAGGAACAAGCCACATTCCAGTCCTGCATGGATTGCCTTTACTTTGGCATCAACACCGAACAGGCGTTTATATGACTCTTCCGCCACTTTTAGGATTTCCGAATCCGGATTGGGTTTCCATCCTGGATAACCTTCACCCCAGTTGACCTGAGCACCGGCGAGTCTGAATACGGCACGGACTGTTGTTGCTATATCGTCGCGAGAAGAAAGGATAGAACTGCGCTGGCTGGTTTCGATACGGATGGTGTTTTCCGGCTTCATTTTTACAGATGCCAGGTTCGTTGAAGTTTCTACCAGTCCCGGAATATCTTGACTCATGGCATATACTCCGTGCGGGCAACCGTATAGCGAAGTAATCAGCCGATAGGAAGTACTCGAGTCGATGGACCAGTCGCGGTGCGGCTCTGTTTCAAGAAGAATGTTCAGATCCGGTTCCACCCGATGAAGTTCGTTTTCGATTTCGGCGGTGAATACGTTCAAGGCTGTACGTATGTCATGTTTGTAATGTTCGGGCACGGAGAATACAGCCGAAGCTTCACGCGGAATGGCGTTACGCAGATTACCTCCGTTGAATTCATAGAGGTGGAAGTCCTCCTGGTAAGTAGTCATCATCTGATAGAGAAACCGGTTCAGTATCTTGTTGGCATTACCGCGTCCCAGATGTATATCCCCTCCGGAGTGTCCGCCTTTCAGACCTTTAACGGTTATGCGGAAGCAGAGGTGGCTGATGGGTGTCATTTCATTTTCATATTGAAATTCGGCCACTGTATCAATACCGCCCGCACAACCGATGTAAAGTTCACCTTCGTCTTCCGAGTCGAGATTAAGCAGAATTTCTCCGCTCATAAAGCCTTCTTTCAAGGCGAAAGCACCGGTCAGTCCTGTCTCTTCATCTACAGTGAACAGACATTCGATAGGACCGTGTTCAATACTGTCGTCAGCCAGAATGGCCAGTTCGGTCGCTACTCCGATGCCGTTGTCGGCTCCCAAGGTTGTTCCTTTGGCTTTCATCCACTCTCCGTCAATTTCCGTTTCGATGGGATCGGTCAGGAAGTCATGGTCCGTATCATTATTCTTTTCGCACACCATGTCTACGTGCGATTGCAGAATCACTGTCTTCAGATTTTCTTTACCCGGTGTTGCCGGTTTTTTGATAAGCACGTTGCCGGCTTCGTCTACTTTGGTTTCTAAATTATGTTTTTCTCCGAACGCCTTTAAATAGGCGATCATCTTCTCTTCCTTCTTTGAAGGACGGGGCACCTGGCAGATTTCATTGAAGAAGTGAAATACACCGGCCGGTTTCAGTTCTGATTTTTCCATTCTCTTTTCTTTTTATGGAATTAAAAATTCAATTTTAACCCCTTATTGCTAAATATGGTTAATTTACTTGCGAATTTTGAACTCGTTTCTCTTTTTTTATGGTAAAAAAGGAGGCTTAGTCAGTACAAAAGTCTATATTTGCACCCACAAAATTAATAGAAATGCTCTATACAATACTGATAACTCTGTTAATAGTTGCTATTTGCCTTGGTTTATTAGGCATAAAAGTCTTTTTTACAAAGGGTGGAAAATTTCCCAACGGGCACGTCAGCGGCAATAAAGCGTTAAGGGAGAGAGGCATAAGTTGTGCACAGTCCCAAGACAGGGAAGCACAGAAGAAACGACGTTTTTCTATTGATGAAATTGAAAAAGCCTTAAACGATAGTATGAACTAATTAATTAAAAAACTATATTTTACAAGTATGAAGAGAATGAATTACCTCATTAACGGATTTGCTGCTCTTGCATTCCTCTTTCTTTTTTCACAATGCGCTGGTAAAGCTGATAATGCTGCTGCTCCTGCCGCTTCCGGAAATGCAAATGCCACTTCTGGTTTGAAAATCGCTTATGTAGAAGTAGATACTTTGTTGTCTCAATATAATTTCTGCAAAGACCTGAATGCTGACATGATCAGCAAAGAGGAGAACAGCCGCATGGTGCTGAATCAGAAAGCAAACGAACTGCGTAAATCTCAACAGGAATTCCAGAAGAAATATGAAAGTAATGCTTTTATTTCTCCGGAAAGAGCACAGCAAGAATATGCACGCTTAGGTAAATTGGAACAGGATTTGCAGGCTCTGCAGAACAAACTGGCTACAGAGATGGCATCGGAGAATGCTAAAAACAGTCAGATTCTGCGTGACTCTATTAACGCTTTTCTGAAAGAATATAATAAAACAAAAGGTTATAACCTGATTATCAGCAATACCAGCTTTGATAATCTGCTGTATGCCGATAGCACACTGAACATTACTAAAGAGATCGTAGACGGACTTAACGCAAGATATACTCCTGTGGCTAAGAAATAAAATCGGTTTACTATACTATAGAATAGAAGAGGCAATTCCAATTACCGGGTTGCCTCTTTTTTTAGTTAAGATAATCTCCCTGTTTATAGTATCTGTCCGATATTTTATATTACTTTGCAGGGAAAGCGAATAAAATACAATATATGGGAAGTCATTGGGGTGAAAAAATACGAAGATACCTGCAAAGCCTTTATCCGGTTGCATATCAAAGATGGAAGGTTGTGTTGATTTCTTCCCTGGTTGTATTTCTGATATTACTGGTTTTACAGCCATTTGGGATATCCGGCATTAGGCAGCATAAGTTCTGGATACTTGTGGGCTTTATGGGCGTGACGGCAGTATCTCTGAGTATTCCGATGTATGTCTTTGGCAAACTGTTTCCGAAGTTCTATAAAGAAGAAACATGGACTGTGTGGAAACAGATTGTC
>OMDR01001133.1_pt1 | contig 13841 bp, 11 predicted proteins | sample 1645251 | NCBI WGS metagenome assembly OMDR01 (sample SAMEA103958142, study PRJEB25191) | human gut metagenome | biome: human-associated habitat [ENVO:00009003]; feature: intestine environment [ENVO:2100002]; material: feces | place: Germany | collected 2013/2015 | reverse complement strand
CGCCGCCTTCGTTTTTCCCGGCCACCGCCGCTGCGATGGAATAGGTCGCCCCCGTGCACATGATCGAATTGCCGGTATCCCAAATGCAGGCCGCGACGACACCCATGGGGCTCACGAAGCTCTGCAGAAAAGGAAGAGCGAAGCAGCCGACGTTGTAGCCCGAAAAATTAATGATATTGAAGGCCTGTTCGGCAGAATCGCCGCGCTTTGATGCGAGCCAGCCCGCGGCAACGGTGACCAGATTGCATCCGAGCCCGAGCAGCACGAGCACAAAGAGCGCCGCATCGACATCGATTCTGGTGAAGTTCGAAATGATGGCGCAGGGAAGCGTTACCTTGAGGACCAGTCCGGCAATGAGCCGAAAGTCTTCCGCACGAAAGAAGCCGACGCGCTTGAGCAGATAGCCCACGACGATCACAGCGATGAAGGAGACAACCTTGACGAGAACGGATTCCATGGGAAATCCTTGGGGAAAAAAAGATGCATGCCGGCTGAGCGCCGGTATTTTTGAAGTGATCGGAAAGTATAAGTGCAGACCTGAAGCGCAGAACTGCGCTGGGTATTTAACCGCTCCCCCTCTTGATCCAAGCACGCTCAGCTGAGAGAAAGTCTGGATTCATCTTTCGATTCATATGCTTACGGGTTACTACCCCCGGCGGAGTAGTTATTATCACTAATAATTAGCACCTAAGTACTTGGGTAGTTGATTCCGAAAACTATGCTTAGAGTGACGTCAACACCCAGGAAACAGCGGCAGAGTCTAATGACCCGGGAGAGCGCTTCAGCCTGTCCCGAGACCGCCCTGCTGCTGCCGGGCAACCATTTCTGTCTTCAAAGGAGAAATTAAGATGACTGATATTTCCCGCCGCAAGCTCTTCGGCGCTGCCGGTGCCGCCTCTCTCGGCCTTGCCGGCATGGTTCCCGTGGCCTCCGCTTCCGAATGCGGCAAGCCCGTCAAGTGGAATGAAACCAAGGAATTCGTGATCATCGGCACGGGCTTTGCCGGCCTCGCTGCTGCGCTCGAAGCGCATCAGGGCGGCATGAAGTCTGATCAGATCCTCATTCTCGAAAAGATGTCCTTCCCCGGCGGCAACTCCGTCATCAACGGCGGCGCGGTTGCAGCTGCCGGCACCGACATGCAGAAGGCCGAAGGCATCAAGGACTCGCCCGACCTCCTCTACGCAGACATCATCAAGGCCGGCGGCGGTCCCGCCACATCGCCGATGAATCCGTCGAAAACTTCTACTGGCTGCGCGACAAGATCGGCGTCAAGTTCAAGGCCGTGACCTACCACGGCGGCCATTCCGTCAAGCGCTCCCACGCCGTTGAAAGCAATTCCGGCGCCGGCTTCATTCTCCCGATGCTCGAACGCCTGAAGGAAGTAGGCATCAAGCCGCAGCTTCGCACGAAGGTCGAGCAGCTCATCGTCAACGACAAGGGCTGCGTCGAAGGCGTCAAGGCCCGCACCGGCTACACGTTCGGCAAAGAAGAGTCCGGCAAGGTCGTCTACATCCGCGCCACGAAGGGCGTGCTCCTCGCTACCGGCGGCTTCTCGCAGAATGTCAAGATGCGCATGTCCCACGACCCGCGCCTCACCGCTGCCTTCACCTCGACCAACCAGCCCGGCGCAACCGGCGAAACGATTCAGCAGGCTCAGGAAATCGGCGCCAACACGATTCAGATGGACTGGATTCAGCTCGGCCCGTGGACCTCGCCTGACGAACAGGGCTTCGGCGTCGCGCCGCTCTTCGTTGAATCCGCCGTCGGCTACGGCCCGATGATCGATCCGGCCACCGGCAAGCGTTTCGTCAAGGAAACCGGCAACCGCAAGGTTCGCGCTGACGCCATCGTCGCGATCGGCCATCCCTGCCTGATCTACACGTCCGCGGTGAACGCCAAGGCCAACATCATCGGCAAGAACATGACCGATGAGCTCTATAAGCACGCCCGCGAAGCCGGCGTCGTCAAGGAATATCCGACGCTCAAGGCCATGGCTGACGATCTGAAGATTCCGTTTGATCAGCTCAAGAAGACCAACGACGACTTCAACAGCTACATGAAGGCCAAGAAGGATCCGGAATTCGACTGCATGATCTTTGACAACGCCGTTCCGAACGAAGAAGGCCCGTTCCTCGCCGTTCGCCTCTGGCCGCGCGTCCACCACTGCATGGGCGGTCTTGAAATCAACAACAAGGCTGAAGTGCTCTCCTGCCGCGGCGAACCGATCAAGGGTCTCTACGCTGCCGGTGAAGTGACGGGCGGCGTCCACGGCATGGTCCGTCTCGGTACGGTTGCCGTTGCCGACTGCATGATCTTCGGCCGCACCGCTGCGCGCACTGCGCTCGCGTTCAAGGGCTGCTGATCCGCTTCCTCCGGGCTCTCCGCCGTCCATGCGTTTTGATAAGCTTTGCGGCGGCGCAGAAGCCCTTAAGGAGCCTCTCCGACGCTGGGACTGAACGGATTCTTTGATCCCTTCAGCCCCATCCTTAGGAGAGGACGTTTGCAGCGTTTAATCTTCTTCTCCGTGAACGGAGGCCGAAGCATCAGTCGGTTTGCCCGTCTTTTCCTCCTTTGGCGGGAAGACTGACTGTCGTGCGGCCTCCGCTTTTTCGTTAAATACCATGCCGTCCGCAAGGCCGGCAGATGCCCGATGTCTTTGGCTCAGTAGGGATCGGGATCAACTTCAAAAGGAAATACCCCCATGCGCAAGACTCTCGTTGCGGTTGCTGCCGCACTTGCCTTCGGTTCTCTTTCAGCTCATGCCGGCGACGTTCAGATGTACGGTCTTATCGACGTGGGTTTGTCCTACGTTCATTCTGATGCTGACCAGCCTGGCGTTGACTCCGTTGATAAGTTCACGATGGAAAACGCCTCTGAATTCGGTTCCCGCTGGGGTATCCGCGGCACGGAAGACCTCGGCAACGGCTACAAAGTGGGATTCGTGCTCGAATCCGGCTTCAAGTCTGACGACGGCACGCTCGATCAGGGCGGCCGCCTTTTCGGCCGTGAAGCGCACATCGACCTCTACAGCCCGTACGGCACGCTGAGCGCCGGCGTGCTTCCGGTCTTCGGCAGCGTTCTCGGCGCCAACGGCCTCTTCCGCGCGATTGACCCGCTCTTTGCGAACTACACCGTCGGCTTCGGCTCCGGCTTTGCAACCGCCTCCAAGTTGACCCGCGTCAACAACGCCCTGAGCTATGTCACCCCGACCTTCTCGGGCGTCACCGGCTACGCCATGTATTCGTTCCAGACGGATACGACGACGGATCCGAACCAGGTTGAAGGCAAGTCGAGCGCCGACCGCTATGCCTCTCTGGCCCTTCGCTACCAGAACGCCAGTCTCGAAGGCATCCTTGTCGCGGATACCACCTTGTACAGCAACCAGCGTACGGATGAGAAAAAGCATTCCGACGACGGCTTTACGATCACGGTGGGCGGCAACTATAAGTTCGACAGCGGCCTGAAGTTCGTGACCTTCTATCAGTACTTCCAGGATCAGGAACTCAGTGCGGCTCAGCGCGGCGGCGTTGCTTTCGACGGCATTAAGAGCTTCACGGGCGGTGACGGTTACGGCTTTGTCGACGGCTGGGGCGCGAGCTTCGGCGTGCACTACCCTGTGGCCGGCGGCACGCTCAAGGGCCAAATCGCCTACCGCGACATGGACAACCAGAACGACGTGGACTTCACGCGCTGGACGGTGGCCGCGGGCTACGACTATTCGCTCAGCAAGCGCACTGCCGTCTACGCCATGGCCGGCTACTCGCAGGAAAAGCTTGAACAGGCCAACAAGGAAAGCGCCACCCCGAACGGCTACCAGATCGTCATCGGTACGGTGCACCGCTTCTAATGAAGGCTTGAGCGGCCGGTTTTTCCCCTGAAACGGCCGCACATGCCCGACCGGCTTTCCAGAGCCCGAGGCTGCTGGCCTCATGATCCCCGACAGGTTTCGCACCTGCCGGGGATTTTTTGTGTCTTCTCGCTCGGGGGAGTGTTTTTCAGTTTTTTAAACACCGTGTTCCATCCATTCGGACTTGCTGTTGTGTAAGCACTAGGGTTTCCCCGCCTCTTAAAACCTCACAATGTCTTCATCCAGATGAGCGCTTGCGGTTCATGACTTCTGCCGCAGCGCTTTTCGATATTTTTCCAAGACCAGTTGGAGAACCACAATATGCTCCTCACCAAACGCCAATTCCTCACTTCCGTTCTCGCACTTTCCGTTTCAGCTGCCGCTCGCGCAGCCGGCGGTCCGTCGGGCCCGGCAGTGCATTTTCAGTCTCAGGGCAAGATCGGCGAGGTGTTTGTAAATCCCTATAAGATTGCACCGCTCACCGCCGTCATCGGCAACGGCGGCTATGAACTGCGCAATGCATCCGTGCGCATCGTGCCTAAGCCCAACGGTCAGGAAATTGCTTACAGCGTCGCCGACCGGCTCTGCCGAACCCACGGCGGCATTCCGGTTTTTGGTCTCTATCCGGACTATCAGAATACTGTTGAAGTTGAATACGACCGCGTTGCCAACGATGCTGCGCGCACGGTTGAACATATCCGCGAGTCCTACAAGATTTATGCGGGTCCGGCCTACATTGGCAGCGACGGCACCGATCTGCAGACGGGCGGCTGGTTCCGCGCCGAAGTGCTTAAGTGCGCGCCTAAATATAAGGACCGCCTCTACCTCGTCAACAACATTCTCGAAAACAACCCGCGCGGCGGCCGTGCCGTCTGGAATAATCCCGCGGGCGGGGCGCTGCAGTGGGGCGGCTCGCCCGAAGTGGGCATCATTGACTCGACCGGCGCGCTGCGCTGGTACCTGATGCCGGATTCGATTTTCGAACCCAATTCCATCGAATGGGGCGGCGTGATGATGGGCTTCCGTCAGAATAAGGACGGCGCGCTCACCTGGGGCTACGGCCAGCGCTACGTCAAGTACGACATCCTCGGACGCCGCATTTGGAACCGTCTGCTGCCCGAAGGCTACGACGACTTCTCGCACGCGCTTGAGCCGATGGAAAACGGCCACTATCTCATCCGTGTTTCCGACGCCAACTACCGCCGGGCCGACGGCCGCAATGTCCGCACCGTGCGCGACGTCATCATCGAGGTCAACGAAGCAGGCGAAGTGGTGGACGACTGGAACCTCAACAACATTCTGGATCCGTACCGCTCAACGGTCATCAAGACGCTCGACCAGGGCGCCGTGTGCCTCAACATTGACGTCGACAAGGCCGGCAAGACCATGACGGCAGAAGAACTCGCCAAACTTGACGCTTCGGACGACTTCGGCGACATCCTGGGCACCGGTCCGGGCCGCAACTGGGCGCACGTCAACTCCGTTGACTACGACCCGACCGACGATTCAATCATCGTCTCCTCGCGCCACCAGTCGGCCATCATCAAGATCGGGCGCGACAAGAAGGTGAAGTGGATCATCGGCAACCATGAAGGCTGGAAGAAGCCCTTCGCCGACAAGCTCCTCACGCCGGTCGACGCCTCCGGGAAGCCCATTGCCTGCGACAAATTCATGAACCACTGCAAAAACAAGTTCGACTGGACCTGGACGCAGCACACGGCATGGCGAATCAACGAAAAATCCAAGAAGGGCGACGTTTATCTTACCGTCTTTGACAACGGCGACGGCCGCGGCATGGAGCAGCCGGCGCTCGCCGACATGAAGTACACCCGTCTGGTCGTCTACCGCGTGAACGAATCCAAGATGACGATTGAACAGGTCTGGACCTACGGCGAAGAAAAGGGTCACGACTACTACTCGCCCGTAACCGGCCTTTGTGAATACGCTGCCGACAAGGACTCCGTGGTCGGCTACTTCTCCACCGCCGGCATGCGCGTGAGCAAAGGCAAGGCCATGCCTTCGCCCTACCTCACCGAATTCGACTGGGGCGCCAAGGAGCCGTCCGTCGTCATGCATCTCAAAGACACCTTCGGCTACCAGGCTTGGCCGTTCTCGATTCAGGAGGCCATGAAACCCTCCAAGTAATGCCTGAACTGCCATCCTGATCTCGGGCGCTTCGCTACGGCGGCTTGTTTCCTCTGCCGCAAGTGAAGCGCCCTCACAGTCCGTAAGCGTGAGGCGCCATGCGCCGACCCGCTTGCGGGGAAGTTTTTCACTTTTATTCCGTTTTAAATACCTGAGCTTTTTTCTCCTTCGACGTCATGAAAACACAAGCCCTGCGACTTACCCGTCTTGCCGCTGCTGCAGCCTTTGCTGCAGCTTTTTCCGTTCAGGCCGCCGACTTCAGTGTCTACGGCATTGTGGATACGGGCATCATCGTTGAACACAACAAGATGGGCTCTCAGCCGTCCTCCACCTCTGCGAGAGAAGAGTTCGGCGTCAATCTCGGACCGCGCATCGGCCTGACCGGAACCGAAGACCTCGGCAACGGCACCAAAGTGAAGATGCTGCTTGAGAACCTTTTTGAATCCGATGACGGCGAAATGCTTTTCAGCCGTCTCTGGGGCGGCGAAGCTTCGCTCGCTCTCGAGGGCTCTATGGGTGAAATTGCTTTCGGGCGCATGGGCGCGCTCGTGTCGCCCTTTGGTCATTGGGGTATTTTCGGCATGCAGGCAACGCCCTTCGGCTTCGGCTGGGGGCGTTCGGGCGGCATGCACTGGATGGTGGGCGGCGACCGTCTCGACAACACGATTTCCTATGCTACGCCGACCATCGCCGGGGGCCTCCAGCTCTTTGCACAGTATTCCTTCCAAACGGGCACCAATGCGGATCCCGGTGTTGAAGAAAGCAAAGAGCGCCACAATACCCGCCGCGCTTCTGCGGCATTTCGCTGGCAGGGACAGTCGCTCACCGCTGTCGGTGTTCTCGACCGCATCATGAATACGCATAAGGACGGCGCCGATTACGGCGAAGACACCACCATTGCCAGTCTGACCGTCAACTTTCTCGTGCATCCCGATGTCCGGCTCTTCGTTGTCGGACAAGGCTTTAAAAACGTCTACAGTGCGCCGGGCACGCCTGAACATCCTGTCAGCAAGCTCATCAGCGCGGGGAATCTCGCCCCCGACAATCAATCCGGCATTGCCGGACGCGGTTTTGACGGCTGGGTAGCGAGCCTCAATGCCCAAATCAAGTGCTTCGGCGGCGACCTGTACCTCACGTCCGCCTACGATGATTGGGAATATAAAGGCCATGTCGTAGACGGTCAGACAACGGATCTCAAGCGAGTGCTCTTTGGCGCCGCTTTTGAGTATCCGCTCTCCAAGCACACTCACCTCTATGCCTCGGCCAACTGGACGCACGGCTCCGGGCTCTTTGACACGAAGAATTTCAGCGATTCGAGCGATCCGAATTCCTCTCAGGTCATGGCGGGGCTCACGTATTTCTTCTAAACGCCGTCCAACTGTTTATTCGTCTGCTGTTTGTTTGGGAATTCGCTAAGATGGGGAAACCGTTTCGACGCACTAAGCTCGAAACGGTTTCTCTATTTTCTTTTTCAGACAAACAGAGTGCGGCTTCCCGATGCCCGAATTCACCAACGACCTCACCCACGACGACCTGGCGCTCTTGCTGCTCCTTGCCGAAAAACGCTCGCTCACGCGTTCTGCAATGACGCTCGCCTGGTCCACGCCCAAAGCGTCGCACCGGCTCAATCACGCCAGAGCCCTGATCGGCGACGAGCTCTTTGTCCGCTCCGGCAACTCCCTTGTGCCTACAAAACGCATGGAGGCCTTGGTGCCGACCATGCGCCGTGCGCTGGAAGCGCTCGAAGGGATTTTCGCTGAAGAACGATTTTCGCCGCTGGAAATTGACCGTACGATCGTTTTCGAAATGGTCGACAACGCCGCCGCCGTGCTTCTCGCGCCGGTACTGCCCGCACTGGCAGAACGGGCGCCCAAGCTGAGAATCCGAATTCGCCCGGCTGCTGGGCTTACCCTCGAAAATCTCTGGGAGGGCACCACGAATCTGGCCTTCGGGTTTGATATCGACCGCGAACTGCCCGGCGACATTCAGTCCGCCACGCTCTTTAAGAGCCGGCATGTCGCCGTCATGCGCCGCGGCCATCCCCTGCTGAACCATCCCAGCGTCAAGGCCGGCATCCCTGTCGGCGCCAAGGTCCTTGCACCCTATCCTTATATTTCGATTTCGATGCCCCAGTGGCGGTCGCTGAGAAACATTGACCTCGCCTGGCGGGCTGAAAACCCAAGCCCGGTGCGCATTGAAACGCCCTACTTCCTTTCGATGCCCTATCTGCTCGCGCAGTCTGATGCCTATGCGCTGCTGCCCAGAGAAGGCGCAGAACTCTTGTCCTCACACCTGCCGCTCGCCATTTTGGAAACGGATCCGGCCGACATTCGAGGCTGGAACCCGCAGATCATCTGGCACCGGCGCAACAATGCCGACTTTGCGCTGCAGTGGGTGCGCTCGGAAATCTGCCTCTGGTTCAAAAAACACCCGCCCATGAATCCAGAGATGATGTTGGAAGACGAGAACCGTCACCGTTGAAAGCATCGGTTTTATTTTCTTTCTGAAGACTGCTCTCTACAGCCGAAATAAAACGTCCTCTGAGCGCCGAAGCCGTTCTCAGAGGACGTTTGCTGATGCCTCAGTCTCAGAGGGAGACGGCATAAGCCCTTAGTCTTCCTGCCACTCGGCCGAATAGAATTCGAAGCTGCCGTCAGCCAATGTGTTGAAATTCTTGAGGTGCTTGTTGGCCGCCGAGGTCACATCCTCGAACACCAAAAACGCCCACGGCGCATCCTGCCAGACCATTTCCTGCAGTTCCTTATATTCGGCTGCTCGCTTTGCCGGATCCGTGTCCGCGAGCGCCTGATCCAAGAGCGCGTCGACCTTCGGATTTTGGTAATACGCCTCATTGTTCAGGACCGGCGGCTGGTTCTTCGAATAAAGCGCCGGGCGCATGCCCCAGTCCGGGTCAACGGTGGAATTGGACCAGCCAATGATATAGAGGCGGTTGGGTGCCTTCTTCGGATCCTTGTTGCCGTAGACCTGTACGCGCTGCCCGGCTTCAAGCGCCCGTGCCTCGGCCTTGATGCCTACCTGCGCGAGCTGCTGCTGGACGAACTGCATCGTCTTCACGGCCGTCGTGTTGTTAAAGGCTGACCAGAGCGTTGTCTTAAAACCGTTCGGATAGCCTGCCTCTTTTAAGAGCTCACGGGCTTTCTTCGGATCATAGGGCCAGGGACCGAGCTTAACAGCATTGGGAATCTGCTCAGGAATCACGCCGTCAGCCGGACGCGCATAGCCGCTGAATGCCACTTTACAGAGCGCCTGCTTATTGATGGCATAGTTGACGGCTTGCCGCACTTTGGGGTTGTCAAAAGGTTTCTCGTTCATATTCATGGACATATAGCGCATAACAACAGACGGCACCACGTTGACCGCCAAATTGGGATTGGCCTTCAGAACCGGAATCTGCTCCACCGGCGCCATTTGTATGAACTGTGCCTCGCCCGTCTGCAGCATTGCCGCGCGGGTACTGTTCTCCACCACCGGCACCCAGCGCAGCGCCTTAAATTTGGGCAGCCCCGGCACGCGGTAGTCAGGGTTGCGTTCAACCAGAAGCTCCTCGGCGGGATTGAAGCGGACCAGCTTATAGGGCCCCGTGCCGCAGGCTTCAAAAGCAAGCGCCTGCTTCGTCTTCGCGCGGGCGAGCAGACTCGGGCAGGCGATTGCAGCTGTGCCGTTAGAGAGCCGTTCAAGGAAAGCCGTCATCGGACTCTTCAAGGTGAAGCGGACGGTGTACTTGTCTGCGGCTTCGATTTTTTCGACAAAATTGAAGAAATTTCGGCGCGTGCGTTTGAGATCCTGACTGGCGCCGAGCTCGAAGCTGAGCTTGACGGCTTCAGCATCCAAGATCGTGCCGTCGTGAAACTTCACGCCTTGCCGGAGCTTAAAGGTATATATGCGCCCGTCCGGACTGATGTCGACCGATTCCGCGAGCTGCGGCGTCGGTTTCAGATTCTTGTCAAACGTATAAAGACTCTCATAAAAGGAGCGGGCCGCAGTACGAGAAAGGTTGTCCGTTGCGTCCCAAGGATCCATTGTCGTGAAACCTGTGTTGACGGCGATGGTGAGGGTTTCGAGGGGAGCGGCATGAGTGCCGGAGGCTGCGGCGGCGAGCATAACGGCAGCGATGCTGCCGACGAGGCGGGACTCGGCAAAGGCTGAGGAGAATCGATTCATGGGAATCCTCCGAGAAAAAGCGTGCGTCATTTTCAACATGGATAATCCGGCGGACGATGATTAGGCAGCAGCTCAATGCTGTCCGCAGGCTCTAAGAACGAGCTCGTCATAAAACTTTTCCGGGTGAAGCCCGCAGCGAATTTCTGCGGACGTCTCATCGTTCTTCTTTTTCGAGCATATAAGAGCGGAGCAGAAAACTTTTCTTTACAGACCAAGAGAATTGAATCAGAAGGCTTCACATTTGTTCGGACAACATGTGACGAAATTCAAAAGAGCGGCCGTGGCTCAAACGAGAGGCCTGATGTCTCCCCGCTCGCTTTTAGCGATAGCATTCTCTTTAACGCCGAGGCTGCGCATTCGGCGCTGGGCCGCTCTCTCGAGCCGCCGCCACAGCATGTTTTTTCCGGCTCCTCATCATGTTCTCGCTCACAAACTACCTGCTCTTTCTGCCGGCCGTTCTTGTCATCACGTTGCTGCCCGGCCCCGACTTTGCCATCGTTGTCAAAACAGCGCTCCTCTCCGGGCGCCGTCAGGCCCTCGCTTGCGCCTTCGGCATCAACTGCGGCGTAGCGGTGCATACCATCGCAGCCATTCTTGGGATTTCTGCGGTGATTGCCGGTTCCGCAGAGCTCTTTGCCGTCCTCAAATGGGCGGGCGCGGCGTACCTCTTCTATCTCGGCCTTCGTTCGCTCCTTGCGTCCCGCCGTCATGAATCTCATGAAGACGGCGCCCCGATTGAAGCTGCAGCAGCCGCCCTTCAGAACGCCAAGGCTGAAACGCCTGCCGCCGCCTTTCGAAGCGGGCTCTTTTGCAACCTCCTGAACCCGAAGGTGGTGCTTTTCGTGCTCACGTTCTTTCCGCAGTTTATGGACGCGGCGCTCCCCGCGGGGCCCCAGCTCGCGCTGATGGGCGTCACCTGGGCATTCCTCGGACTTGCCTGGCTTGCCGTACTCGTACTGATGATGGATCGTATTCGTCCGGTCTTCGGACGGCCGGCTTTTCAGCGGTGGCTCAACCGCACAATGGGTGTGATTCTCATTCTTTTCGGCCTCAGGCTTGCCGCCGCCCGGAGCTGATGCAACGGCATCGGCAGACAGAAAGAATCCGCCGGCCTCTTTTGCCTCAAGCCCGCGGCCCGAAGCATGCCGCTGGGGCTCAAGGACAGCTAAAAGATTATTTCTCTGCAATCGCAATCAGGTGCTGCAGACTCTCGCGCGTATGTGCTTTAAGCCGTTTTTCTGCTTCATCGGCCTCACCGGCACAAACCGCTTCGGCAATCGCCTTATGCTCCAGATAGGACCGCTTTGCGCTCCCCGTCTGGTGACGAAGAACGTAGCTGCGAAAAAGATGGAGTCTGGAAACCAAACGCAAATAGACTTCTTTGAGCACCGCATTCTGCGTGCAGCCGGCAAGCATCTCATGAATTTTGAAGTTGAGCTGCGTGTAACGGGCGACATCTTCGGCGTCCACGGCTTGAGCCATCTCCTCCACAATGCCTTTGAGCGCAGCTTTCTCGGCCGCTTCAGCTCGCTCGGCTGCCAGACGTCCGATCAGGCCTTCAAGCGTTTCGCGCAGTTCGTAGATCTCTTTGACTTGTTCAAGGGTGAGGTTTCCTACCCGGACGCCTCGGTTTTTCTCACAGCACACCAATCCCCGCTCTTCCAAAATGCGGAAGGCCTCACGCACCGGACCGCGCGAAAGCCCCATTTGCGCAGAAATATCCGCTTCCCGCAAAGGCTGTCCGGGCGACACTTTGCCTTGTGCAATCCAGCCTTCGAGCTCTGAACAAATCAGTTCAGGAAGCGATTTGCTCGTCAATAACGCGATTTGAGTGTTTTCGGGCATGTTTATAGCTCACCAAAGATGGCTGAATTATAAAGGTCATCAGATTGTCAGCAATCTGCAATCTACGATCTCTAGACTGCCTCTCATTCCAACTTCAGCAGTGAGGCCATTGCATGAGCGTCGACAAGCTGGCGGTGATCGTAATTACGGACGGTCTGCGCCGTGATTCCATTGAAGCGCCCGCGCTCGAAGCGCTGCGCCGCGAGTCCGTGTGGCTTCGCCGCCACCGTTCTGCAGCGCCCTCGGTCACGCGTGTTTGTTCAGCCACGATCGCAACGGGCTGCAGTCCGCTTCGCCACGAACTGGCGGGCAACAAGCTTTGTCTCCTTGACCAAGGAAAGCTCCGGCTCCTCGATGTCGGAGTGCCCTCGTTCTTTTCTCTCTGCCGCGAACTGCGGGGTCATGTGCTCGGCGTTCCTGCGCTCGCCCAAAGAACTGAGGCGGCGGGCGGGCTGCGGATGTACGGCAATGCCTCGCCCGGCGCCGCTTATGTTCAGGATCCGACGCACCGCGGACATGTCTTTCACCGAGCCGGAAGCTTTGGTCCGCGCGGGAAACTCCCGCAAACCGAAGCGCTCAATGTAAGCTCGGATCTCGCAGGCGACCGCGCAATGACCGAGCGTTTCATTGACGACCTCGAAAACCAATTGGCCGCCGTGAGCCTCCTCTGGCTGGGGCATCCCGACACGACGCAGCACCATTGCCCATTGGGTTCGCCCGAGCACTTGGAAGCACTGCGGCGAACCGATGAGAATGTCTCTGCCGTTTATGCCTGTGTCGATGAACTCCGCAGAAAAGGAAAGGACGTTCTTTTTATAGCCGGCTCCGACCATGGGCACGAAACTGTGTCCGGACTGGTTGACATCGATAAGAAACTCGCTGAGGCGGGCTTCGGGTCAGAACTCGCCTCGGGCCGGCTTGTGACTGCACCCAACGGCACTGCTGCTTTGGTCTATCTGCAGGCCCCTGAAGCTGTGCGGGCACGGCTGGAAGCTTTTTTCCGGCAGGCCGACGGCAGTTCGAGCTGTACGGCATTTCCCAGGCGCCGGCGCTTGAATTTTTCCTCTCCCTCAAGTCTGACCCCGCGGCCCTCAATCCGTACGGCGTTGCCGGTGAGAGTCTGGCCTGCTTGGTGCCAGGCTCTCCTTACCCCATCGGCTGCGGTCAGCACGGCGGATTCGGTCTTCATGAACAGAGTCCGTACTGCCTTGTCAATCATCCAGGCCTCCGTCCGAGCGAGATCTCTGCCGTCACGGATCTCACCCTAATTGCGCCCACGGTTCTGAGGTTTCTTGGACTGTCCCTTGACGGATTGGACGGGCGCTCTCTTCAGCAAATTCTTGGTGTTCCCACTCTTGGAGATTAATCATGGGCAATGCTTTTTCGCTTCACCGCCGCACGCTGCTTCTTGCGTCGCTTGCCGCCGCGGCTCTGCCGAGCTTCCCGGCCGACGCTGCAGAGCGCAGGGAACTTCGCTATGCCACGCTCGGTCTCGACACGTCTGACCCGCACCGGCATACCGGCAGCATTGCGGTGCAGCAGTGCTACGCTGAGCCGCTCACTTCCATTGCCGACGACGGCCAAGTCAAACCGTTCCTTGCGGAAAAAGTGACGGTGAGCAGCGACGGGCGCACCTATACCCTGAAAATTCGTCAGGGCGTCAAATTTCATAACGGCGACGTGCTCACTGCCGAAGACGTTGTCGCCAACATCAACCGCATCCGCGAGAAGATCAAGGGCGGGTGGCTCGTTTCGTCGCTCAAAAACGTTGAGAACCTCTCGGTGCCCGAACCCGGCACGGTGGTGATTGCCTTCGCCCGCC
>OMDR01001125.1_pt1 | contig 13950 bp, 10 predicted proteins | sample 1645251 | NCBI WGS metagenome assembly OMDR01 (sample SAMEA103958142, study PRJEB25191) | human gut metagenome | biome: human-associated habitat [ENVO:00009003]; feature: intestine environment [ENVO:2100002]; material: feces | place: Germany | collected 2013/2015 | reverse complement strand
CGCCGCGCTCCGCCGCGTATTGCAGCGCCGTCTCCATGTTGTGGTCGATGATGAGGTAGGGCGTCATGATGTGGACGTACCGCCGTGCGCGGGAGAGAATGTCGATATACACCTGCTCGCCGACCTTGTTGCCATCGACCGGAGAATCCGAGTAGGGCAGCACAAATCCCGGCGCGTCCATGGCGGGCTTTGTCGGATACGCCAGAAAGCGCGACGACTCCATCGTGTGCTCGTCAATTGCCCACATATTCAGGAACATCAGCGTAAAGCTGCGCACCGCCTCGCCGCGCAGCATCACTGCGGTGTCCTTCCAGTGCCCGAAGCGTACGACGCGGTTGATGTACTCGTCCGCCAGATTCACACCGCCCGTGAACGCCACCTGGCCGTCAATCACGGCGATTTTGCGGTGGTCACGGTAGTTGTAGTGCGTCGAGACGAACGGACGGACGGGCGCGAACATCTTGCACTTGATGCCCAGTTCCTGCATCCGGCGGGGATAATCGTGCGTCAGGTGCGTGAACTCGCATGTGCCGTCCACCAGTACGCGCACCTCCACGCCCTGCTTCACTTTTTCCACCAGAATACTCAGCACCTGCCCCCACATTTCGCCCTCTTCCACGATAAAGTATTCCAGAAAGATGAAATGCTTCGCCTGCCGAAGCGCGGGCAGCAGCGCGGCGAATTTGTCCTCGCCCAGCGGAAAGTACGTCACAGCGGTGTGCTCCCAAACGGGATAGCAGCCGGTTTTCGCGATGTAGCTTGCCATGCGCGCAATCTGCGGGTCGCGCTCTTCCAGATGCTGCTGTGCGCTTGCGTGCGCGCGGAGGTCACTGCGACCTTCGCGAATCAGCTGTGTCGTCCGCTCGCGCAAAAGCCGATGCCCTATATCACTCTTGGTGTATAAATAGAACAATGCACCGAACACCGGCGCAACGCTGAAAAATACCAACCACGTCAACTTCGCGGTCGGGTCGCCTTCGCTGTTGAGCAGATAAATGACGATAATGGCGTTGAACACAATCGTTCCGCCGAAAAAGTGCGGCAAGAACTCTGCTGCCGCGCTGAACAGCCCCAGCAGAAGCGCCAGCTGCAGCAAAAATAGCAACACAATCAGCCCCAGACGACTGAAAATCGCCTGAATCAGGCCACGTTTGCCCTTGCGCAGAAGCCGCATTCCCTTGCCTTCCTCGCGATCGTTCATGAAGCTGCCTCCTGAAAATCAATGGGAAATCATATGATTTATCCTACTGTCTTTTTGCCTTTCTGTCAAGTCTTTTGCCGGGCTGATTGACAGAAAAGCTGTTTTCCGTTATAATTAGGAGTGAATCAAGCCGGAGCGATGAATACAGAAAGGGATGTTGATGATGTCTTGGGAGGAAAAAACAACACAGGCAATTGAAAATCTGCTGATTTACGCATCGGCAAAAGGGCTGATAGAAACGGTGGATATGCCGTACTTCCGCAACCTGCTGCTCGATGCGTTTCAGCTTGATGCCCCCGCCGGCGATATTGTGCCGATGACGGACGTGCCGCCGACCGCGACGGCGCTTCTGCGGACGCTGTGCGATTTGGCGGTCGAAAAAGGCATCATCGAGGATATGACGTATGCGCGCGACCTCTTCAGTGCGCGCCTGATGGGGCTGCTCACACCGTCGCCAAAGGAAGTACGCGCGCACTTCCAGCAGTGCGTTGCGCAGAGGCATCCCGAACAGGCGACGGAGGATTTCTACCAGATGTGCCGCGCGTGCGATTACATCAAGGTTGATGCGATTGCGCAGAACGTCCGTTATTTTGCAGATACGCCGGCGGGACGGCTGGAAATCACCATCAACCTCTCCAAGCCGGAAAAAGACCCCAAGGAAATCGCGAAGCTGAAGAATGCGCCCAGCGTCGGCTATCCGAAGTGTATGCTGTGCGTGGAAAATCCCGGCTATCATGGTCGCAGCAACTTCCCGGCGCGGCAGAATCACCGCATGGTGCCGCTGTCGCTCGCGGGGCAGACGTGGTATCTGCAGTATTCGCCGTATGCGTATTACCCGGAGCACTGCATCGTGCTGAACAGCCAGCATGTGCCGATGCGCATTTCCCGCGGCACATTTGATCGCCTGTTCGACTTCGTGCAGCAGTTCCCGCATTATATGCTCGGCTCGAATGCGGATTTGCCGATTGTCGGCGGGTCAATCCTCAATCACGACCATTTTCAGGGCGGACGCTATCATTTCCCGATGGACGATGCGAAAGTTCGCTGCCAGCTGAAGTCTCCGGTGCCGGGCGTTTCAGCGGCACTGCTCGATTGGCCGATGTCCACCATTCAGCTCAGCGGCATGGATGAACAGACGCTGATTGCCGAAGCCAGCCGGATTCTGGACGCGTGGCGCGGGTACAGCGACGAAGCGTGCGGTATTTTCGCGGAAACGGACGGCGCGCCCCATAACACCATTACGCCGATTCTGCGCAAAGAAGGGGACCAGTACCGCCTGAACCTCGTTCTGCGCAACAACCGCACGAGCGAAGAGCACCCGCTGGGCATCTTCCATCCTCATGCGCCGCTGCATCACATCAAGAAGGAGAACATCGGGCTGATTGAGGTGATGGGGCTGTTCATCCTGCCGGGCCGCCTGAAGACGGAGCTTGCGGCACTGAATGGCTACCTGACGGGCGAGAAGCCGCTGGTGCGTCCGGCGGAAAGCGACCCGTGTGCGAAGCACTACGACTGGCTGACGGAAGTTGTCGCGCGGCACGGACTTGTCCAAACGGCGGCGGAAGCGGAAGCCATCCTGCGGCAGGAAGTGGCGCTGGTGTGCGCGCAGGTGCTGGCGGACGCGGGTGTCTACAAGCGCGATGAAGCCGGATTGGCGGGCTTCCAGCGCTTCATGAAGGCACTGGGCTACGAAGCATAATCATACTATTTCCAGATTCAACTGCACCATCTGCTTGCGCCTTTTCCTTTCTGGCGTCCGCTCATTCCACTTAGCGTAGCGCTGCTACGCTGCGTTTCATTCACGTTAGCCAGAATGAAAAATTCGCGGCGCATCTTGGTGCATTTTTATCTGGAAATAGTATTAAGACTTAATCGCCCCAATCATAACGCCCTTTGCAAAATACTTTTGCAGGAAAGGATACACGCACATGATGGGCAGCATCGTCACAATCACCGCCGCCGCCTTCATGCCGTCGGCGTATGTGCGGCGCCCCAGCTCCGCTGGGACATCCGCCGCCAGCGCACTGCTTGTCCACAGAATCTGCCGCAGTTCCAGCTGCATCGGCCACATCTTGCTGTCGAGGAACAACAGGTTGCTCCAGAACCATTCGTTCCAGCGGTCAACGATGAAGTACAGCGTCACCGTCGCCAGTGCGGGCTTCATCAGCGGCAGGTCAATCTGCCAGAAGATGCGGAAAGGGCTTGCACCGTCGAGCATTGCCGCTTCTTCCAAATCCGGCGGCAGAGACTCGAAGAAGTTGCGCAGGATAATCATGTTGAACGCATTGAACGCCAGCGCAATGACCACGGCGAAGCGGTTGCCGTACAGCCCCAAGTCCTTAACCAGCAGGAAGAAGGGGACAACGCCGCCGCCGAAGTACATGGTGAAGACAATCATGTTCTGGAACAGCGCGCGTCCGGGGTAGTTCTTCTTGCTCAGCCCATACGCCAAGGTCGTGGCGAGGAACATGCTGAAAAGCGTACCTGTCACCGTGTACAGCACGGAGTTGAAGAACGAGCGCAGCAGGCCCGTGCCGACGAAGATGTCGCGGTAGTTGCCTATAGTCGGGCTCTGCGGCCAGAGCGTCGTGCCGTTCATGATGAATTCCTGCTGTGTGAGGAAGGAACGGACGATGGTGTAGTAGAAGGGGACGATGACGATGAACGCCAGAATCAGCAGGAAGATGATGTTGAAGACATCGAACGCCGTCGTTTTTTGGAGCTTGCGTTTCTTCCGCGCGATTTCCCGTTCAAGCTGTTTCTCCGCTTTTTTCGAGGAAATTGCTGTCATTACATGATGCCTCCTTCCCCAAGTGCTTTCGCCAGCTTGTTTGCCAGCAGCAGGAAAGCGAAGTTGATGACGGATTTCGACAAGCCGATCGCGGTGGAGAAGCCGTATTTCGGTTTTTCCTGGAAGGTGATGCGGTAGATGTAGGTGTCAATCGTCTCCGCCGCGTCGCGCACAACCGCATTGGTCATGTTCAGGATTTGGTCATAGCCCTTGCTCATGATGCCGCCGAACGCCAGAATGAGCAGAATCACCGCCGTCGAGCGGATTTCCGGCCATGTGATGTACCACATCTTGTGGAAGCGGTTTGCGCCGTCCACCTCGGCAGCTTCGTAGAGTTCCGGGCTGATGCCCGCGATGCCCGCCAGATACAGGATGGCTGACCAGCCAGTTCCCTTCCAGATGCTTGTCGCATACAGCAGAGGACGAATCAAACTCTTGTCCGTCAAGAAGCCGTATGTCTGTCCTCCGGATGCGCGAATCAGGCTGTTGATGACGCCCTCGCCTGCGAAAATCGTCGTCATCAAGCCACCGACGATAACCCAGCTTAGGAAGTTCGGGAAGGTGTAAATCACCTGCAAGGTATTCTTGTAGTGCCGACTCCGCAGTTCGTTGAGCAGCAGCGCCAGAATGATCGGGCCGGGGAAGCCGGTAATGATGTACGCCAGTCCCATGCGGATGGTGTTGAAGAACGCCGCGTTGAACTTCTTGTCCTTGAACATCATCGCGAAGTTATTATACCACGGATTCGCCCACGGACTGCCCAGAATGCCCTTACTGATCTTGTAGTCCTTGAAGGCGACCACCAGACCATACATCGGGCCGTAGCAGAACAGCAGGACGAACGCAATGCCCGGCAGCAGGAAGAGATACACCCAGCGGTTCTTCCAGATCCGCTTGCCCAGGGACTGCCGACGCCCTGATTCAATCATCGCATGTTCTTTCGCCATGCCATCAGCCACCCGCTTTCTCGTTTTTGTTCATGGCTTTATTTTATCGTTTTTTGCCCGAAAAGGAATGCACTGTTTTCGGTTTGCACCCTCAATATTTTCGGTTTGGCTGTATTTAGACCAGATTCTACATCCTTAGCAGTGGACAAGCGAAATCATCCCTGCTATAATAAGAACACCTTCCTACTAAATAGGATTGCTTTCATAAGTTTCTGGTCGTACTCCCGATGAAGCCGTTCGGGAGGAAGGAGGACGAAGATGTACCGCATTCTGATTGTTGATGACGAGCCGATGGCGCTGTATTCCACCGCGCACACCTTCCCGTGGGCGGACTGGGGCTTTGACCCGCCCGTGCTGATGACGGAAGCGCCCGCTGCGCTGGACAAGCTGCGCACGGAACGCTTCGACGCCGCGATTGTGGACATTCGGATGCCGCAGATGACGGGCATTGACCTGATTCGCCTGTCCGGGGAAGCGGGCTTGCAGACGGTGTTCATCGTCCTGAGCGGGTATTCCGATTTCAGCTATGTGCAGACAGCGCTGCGGCTGTCCGCATTCGACTACTGCCTGAAACCGATTTTGCCCGATGCGGCGCAGGCTGCACTGGAGCGCTTGTCGGGCCGCATCCACGACATCCGTGTGGGGAGCGACCCGGCGTTTCTGGCGACGCTGAGCAGTACGGCGCCGCTCAAACCGCTTTTTACGCAGCGCGGACTGCCCGTGCCGGAAGGAATGTTGTCCATGGTGCTGTTGTCCGCGCAGAAGCCAGAGACGCTTCCGCCGCTGCTGAACGGGTTTCAGGCGTCTCTGTCCTTCTGGGTGGACGCGAACGAAGTCCTGCTGTTCACGCCGATGCCGGAGCAGGCGCTGCTGTCCGCCCTGCCGAAGTCGCCCGACGTGCGTGTGTGCTACACTGTGCCTGTATTGCAGGACATCCTCAATCCCGTTCGGCAATTGCAGCTGCTTCGGCAGACGATGGCGGAGCTGCAGCCCGGTCAGGCGCCGGTATCCATCTACGTCAACGACTGCAGTCCGACGTTTTTCGACATGCTGAACTACGTCGATGAGCATTTGAGCGACGAATTGTCCCTCCAAAGGCTTTCGGCGCAGTTCCACCTGAACTACACCTATTGTAGTGAGCTGTTTCGCGCCATTACGGGCGCGACGTTCACTAAGTACCTATCCAGCCACCGCATGGAGCGTGCGCGGACGCTGATTATCACGACACCCATGAGCATCTCCGAAATCGCGCGGCAGACGGGGTACAGCAACTACAACCACTTTTCCGCCACCTTCAAGACATATTTCGGGCAGACGCCGGGCGCGTACCGCACAGCGCATCAGGAAGGGAGTGTGCGCTGACCTATGCGCAAGCATTTCACTTCTCTGCGCAGCCAGATGATGCTGCTGACGACCGGCACGGTGCTGGCGGTGGTGATTCTGGCGACGGTGTTTTACAGCAGCGCCCAGCGGATGTCTGAGAAGAAAGCAGCGACGTTCGTGCATTCGATGCTCGTGCAGCTGGGCGATAGCCTTGACCGCATCGGCAACGAAATGTCCTACTTGGGCAGCGCTCTCCATTCCAACGAGGTCTTGCAGCAGTATTATCACGCGCCGACAGCGATACAACGAATGCAGTACGGCAAAAGTTTCATTGATTTTACTTCCAGCCTGCTCAACCACAGCACCACGGTCAGCCACATCGTCATCGTCAACAACGACCAGAGTATCCTCAGCCCGACAGAGCGGAACATCATTGCGCTGGACACGCTGGATTCCAAGTATCACCTGTTTGAAAGCGACAATCTGTCTTCCGGTTTTTACGGGCCAGCATTCGATACCTTCACGAACAGGAACTTTTTCGCATACGTTCAGCCGGTCTACAACACCCGGCAGGGCGCACGCTTCCGGCAGAAGTTAGGCACCTGCGTCATCTTCGCCCGCCTTGACCTGCTGCAATCCACGCTGCGCAGCGCCCTGCCGACGCCCGGTGCAGCGCTGATGCTCATCGAGCAGGACGAGCAGATTATCCTCTGCTGCGACGCAGACGGGAACACGCTGTCCCTGCTGCCCGACTCATTCTGCAGCGACATGGCGGACGGCTTGCAGCACAGTCTGACGCTCAACAAGACGACATACCTGACGGATTCGCTGCTGCTCTCATCGATGGGCTGGCGGCTGGTCAGCCTCGTGCCGGAGGACGAAATCGCGGCAGACCTGATGCCGCTGCTCTGGCTGGGAATGCTGATCTGCGTCGTGTTCGCCATCTGCATCGGTGTGTGGAACCTGCACATCCAGCGCAGCATCATGGCGCCAGTGAAACAGCTGACCGCCTTCATCGAAAATGACTTGGACGACAAGCTGCAAAACCGCATCCACATCAGCACCAGCAGCGAAATGGAGCTGTTCTGTCAGGAAATCAACACGCTGCTGGACAAGGTGTCTGAAATGACGGCGGAGCGCCTGCAAGATCAGACGCGGCTCTACGAGATGAATCTGGCAAAGAAGCGCGCGGAGCTGTCCGCCCTGCAAAGCCAGATTAACCCGCATTTCCTCTACAACACGCTGGACTGCATCCGCGGGTATGGGTACATGCTGAACAGCAGCGAAATCGTGTCGATTACCAACGCCCTATCCTCCATCATGCGCTACTGCATCAAGGGCGCGGACATCGTCGCGCTGCGCAAGGAAATGACCATTGTCAACTACTATCTGGACATCATCCGCATCCGCTTCCCGAACCGCTTCAACTACGTTTTCGACGTAGATCCGGCGCTCGAAGATCTCGCGATTCCGCGTTTCATCATCCAGCCCGTGGTGGAAAACGCGATTTATCACGGGCTGGAATCGCGCCTGGAGAAAGGGACGCTGACGATTTCCTGCCACACGACGGAGACGGGAGGCTGCGCGCTGTGCGTAACGGACGATGGCGTGGGGATTCCCCCGGAGCGGCTGGCGGAAATTCACCGGAAGCTGTCCGACAAGAGTATGCAGAACGTGCTGAACGTCCCGGCGGGGAACAGTCTGGCGCTGGTGAACATCCATAACCGCCTGCGCAATCTCTACGGCGCAAATTACGGGCTGGACATCGTCTGTCCCCCGGAGGGCGGAACGCGCGTCACGCTGCACCTGCCGAGGGTGCTGGCGCAGACAGAAACAGAACAGGGAGGTCACATCTCATGAACCTGATGAATATCGAACAGAATGCCGAAAACCTGCGGCTGCTGGGGCTGATTGTCGCCCAGCGCGGCGAAACAATCTATCAGCACAATTGGGACAGCCCGTGCCGCCGCCTGCTGTTCTCTGCCAGCAAGAGCTTCACCGGGGCGGCAGTCGGTTTCGCGGTTCAGGAGGGGTTATTGCGCCTTGACGACCGCCTGATTGAACTGTTCCCGGACGAAGCGCCGGAAAATCCCTCGGAGAACCTTTGCCGCGCCACGATTCGTGATGCGTTGACGATGTGCATCGGGCAGTCGCGCGGGTACTTGATGGGCGCACAGCGCGTCGGCATGGCGGAAGAAGACTGGGCGAAAGCAGTGCTGGCGCTGCCGTTTGACGAAGCGCCGGGGACGCACTTTGTGTACAGCAACGTCGGGCCGTATCTGGCGGGGCTGGCGGTGCAGAAGCGCGCCGGGTGCGACCTTGTGGATTACCTGATGCCGCGGCTGTTTGCGCCGCTGGGGATTCAGCGCACGGTCTGGGAGGTTGACCCGCTGGGGCGGACGTTCGGCGCAGCGGGGCTGCTGCTGGCGCTGCCAGAGCTGCACAAGCTGGGACTGCTCTATCAGCAGGGCGGGCAATGGCAGGGAAAACAGCTGCTTGACCCCAATTGGGTGCGCGAAAGCGGGCGCAAGCAGGTCGAAAACGAGGAAGACGGCTACGGCTACCTGTTCTGGCGCGGAAAGTACGATTCGTACCGCGCGGACGGGCTGTATGGGCAGTACAGCGTCATTCTGCCGGCGCAGGAGGCAGTCATCACCTGCACGGCGGAAAGCCGGAATCAGAAGCAGCTGCTGGAAACGCTCTTGGATGCCATCGTATCACAATTATAACGGGGAGGACACCCGCATGTACACGCCCGATTTGCTCACCATGACCGACGGCACGCCCGTCACGTCATCCGCGCAGTGGGAGGCGCGCCGGGGGGAACTGCTGAACATCCTCGCGCGGGAGCAGTACGGCACGTTTCTGCCGCCGTCTACCGCATCCGCGCAGGTAATGGCGCCGCCAATGCCCGCCTGCGCCGGACACGCCATGCAGGAGACGCTCGATGTCCGCTTTGATACCCCAGCAGGAGAATTCGCTTTCCCGCTGCGGTTTCTCTATCCGGCGGACGGTCAGGTGCATCCGCTGTTTTTGCTGCTGAATTTCCGTCCGCTCATTCCGGACATCTACTGTCCGGCGGAGGAAATCCTCGACAACGGCTTTGCACTGGCGGTCGTGTGCTACACAGACATTACGGCGGACGATGGCGACTGGGGCAGCGGGCTATGCGGGCATTATCCGCGGAAGCATCCCGACACCGACCCCGGCAAGCTTGTTTTCTGGGCATACGCTGCCAGCCGCGCACTGGATGTGCTGACGCTTCGCCCGGAGGTGGACGCGCGGAATATCGCTGTGATTGGGCATTCGCGGCTGGGCAAAGCGGCGCTGCTCTGCGGCGCGCAGGATGCTCGTGTGCGCTTTACCTGCGCCAACGATGCCGGATGCGGCGGCGACGCGCTGGAACAGACCAAGCACCCCGGCGCGGAGGATTACGCGGCGATGGCGCGCAGCTTCCCGTACTGGTTCTGCGGCAATCGCAGCCGCTACATCGACCACCCGGAAGAGCGCCCCTACGACCAGCACTTTCTGCTCGGCGCCATCGCCCCGCGCTTCGCCGCCGTCAGCAGCGCGTCGCTTGACCGCTGGGCTGACCCATATTCGCAGCAGCTTTGCTGTGCCGCCGCGTCGCCCGCGTGGAAGCTGCACGGACTGCGCGGCTTTGTGGGTACAGAATCACCCGCCGCGGTCGGTGCGGCGTACCTGGAGGGGCATGTCGCGTACCATCTGCGCGGCGGGCTGCACTATCTGAGCCGCCAGGACTGGCTGTTCTATATGGATTTCGTTCGTCGGCACAAGGGGGAAACGGTATGAAGACGCTGTGCGTTGATTTAGGCGGTTCGCGGGTGAAACTGGCGCTGATGACGGCGGACAGTCACCCGCAGCCGGACGTGTTCGAGGTGGATTCGCGCGCGCCGCTTGCGCAGACGCTCTTGCTCGTCGCGCAGCATGCCGCCGCATGGGGACAGCCCGATGCCGTGTCGATTGCACTGCCTTGCGTGGTCTGCCGTGGAACGGTCATTGCCTGCAACGGAAAATACACGGATGCAGTCGGTTTTGACTGGATGCGCTGGTCACAGAAGACATTCGGCGCGCCCGTTTTCCTGATGAACGATGCTGCTGCTGCACTGCTGGGCGAAATGCACTGCGGTGCGGCGAAAGACACGGACGCTGCCGCCATCCTCATGATTGGTACAGGCATCGGCAGTGCCGCTGCTCAGGACAGGCGCATTCTGACAGGTCGCCACGGCACAATGGGGATGCTCGGCGGTCACATGGCGATTGAGATGCTGCACCCCCGCCGCTGCACTTGCGGCGCGATGGGCTGTTTGGAAGCATGGGCGGGAACTTGGGCACTGGATGAAATCGCCCGTCAGGAGGATGGGTTTGCGGAAAGTGCCTTGGCGAATGCGAGAAAGGTAGATTACCGCGCGCTGCTGGACGGCGTGGCGCAGGGGGATGCGGTCAGCCTGCGGGTGTTTGAGACGGTTGCGAGGGCGCTGGGGATGGGCGCGGTGAATTTGATTCATGCGTATGACCCGGAAGTGCTGCTGCTCAGCGGTGGACCATGCCATTCAGAAATGCTGATGCAGAGGATTCGGAGATATGTGAGGGAGAATGTGTGGACACCGTGGGGTCAGGTTGATATACGGGTTGCGGAGAACCCGGAGAGGTCGGTATTGCTGGGGCTGATAAGGGAGTAAGGGAAATTTGTGCACCCGCAGGAGCGCCCCTCAGGCTGCTTTATTCGCTGCTTGCACATTGTTGCGCCAGATGGGCGCGACCAGACAGCATCTGGAGAAGCGTTTCTCTCGGTGCTGTTTTTGCTTGTTGCAGAGGATTTTGCCTCTGCGAAGGCGACCAAAGGGCAATGGAAACAGACGAAGTCTGCGATCGCCCCCTTTGACACCTTCGGTTGCACTCCCATGTTACTTGATTTTATAGTAGCAGGGAATTTCGTGCCTTCGTGTGCGGTAAAAGTCTCATACAGATGCAGTTCGACAATATTTTGAAACAGGGCAGGAATGTATGACAGCGACGCTTGAGAAAATAAAGCATATCAATGTTGACTTTTGGTAAAATGGGTGATATTATGTAACCCGCAACCGGGAATCGGATGGAATGGAGGAAGAAAAATCATGAAAAAAGTCAACAAGGGTGCTGTCGTGGGGCTTGTCATCGGTATCATCATCGCCGTGTTCGGCGTTGTTCAGTATTTCGGTGCGGATGCTGCTTTTGAGCAGTCAAAGGCGGATTCTTACTCGTTTAACAAGAGCACACCGTATGCAGTTAAATACAGCTTCGGTGCTGATTTCTATACGGAGATGTTTGGCATTACCTATGACGTGCTGGACGAACTCGGCGACATTTCCAGCGACACCGCGCGGAACTTCACCGTGCTGAATAATAACCTCGTTTCGGGGATGCAGAACCTATATCAGATGGTATGTGTCCTCCTGACTGCACTTGGTGCGGGCGTCATTGCGCTTTCGGCAGCGAGATTTTATTCCTATGCTGCGGGAAACAGCGAAATGATGAAGAAAACCGTGGAAACGGAAGCTCGGCTTTCCGAAATTCTGCAAAAGCTGACCAATGAATCAGCGCAGGAAGACAGCAGCGATGCGGTGGAACAATCCGCCGATGACTGCGGCGAAGTGGAGACACCGATTGCATAATTCGCTCTGACAATACAATAGCACAAAAATCCCCCGGCAGTCCTTCAATCAGACCTGCCGGGGGATTCTATATGCTCAAAAATGCGAATGCAGAGAACTCAATTAGTCCTGCTTGTACCGCCACTGGCGCGCGCGGTCGCCCGCGTTCAGGATGCGCTTGCGCATACGCAGGTTCTTCGGGGTGATTTCCAGCAGCTCGTCATCATCGATGAACTCGAGGCACTCTTCCAGCGTCATCGGATGGACGGAAATCAGGCGCATTGCGTCTTCGGAAGCGGAAGCGTTGCGCATGTTGGTGACGTGCTTCTGTTTGCAGACGTTGACGACAAGGTCATCCGGGCGGGAGTTCTGACCGACGATCATGCCCTCGTAAACGTTCTGCTGCGCGCCGATGAACAGCGTGCCGCGTTCCTGCGCGTAGAACAGCGCATAGGGGGTGGAAACGCCGCTTTCGTGCGCCACCAGCGCGCCGACGCTGCGGTGCGGAATATCGCCACGGCGGACATGATGCCTTCGCCGCGCGTGTCAGTCATGAACTCACTGCGATAGCCGAACAGCCCGCGCGACGGCACAAGGAACTCCAGACGAACGCGATCCTGACCAGACATGTGCTCCAGCGTACCGCGGCGGCGGCCGATTTTCTCGATGACCGCGCCTGCGGAAGCCTGCGGCGTGTCCACGACAAGGCGTTCAATCGGTTCGCACTTCACGCCGTCGATTTCGCGGTAGATAACGCGCGGCTTGGAGACGGCGAATTCGTAGCCCTGACGGCGCATGTTTTCAATCAGGATAGACAGATGCAGTTCGCCGCGTCCGCAGACCTCGAACGCATCCGTGCTGTCGGTGTCGCTGACGCGCAGAGAAACGTCCGTCTGCAATTCGCGCATCAGGCGCGCGCGCAGGTGACGGCTCGTGACATAAGTGCCCTCACGGCCCGCGAAGGGGGAATCGTTGACTTGGAACGTCATCGTGACGGTCGGCTCGCTGATTTTGACGAACGGCAGACCCTCGATGCACTCCGGCGCGCAGACGGTGTCACCGATGGACAAATCCGCCGCGCCGGACAGCGCCACGATGTCGCCCATGCGGACTTCTTCCGCGTCCACACGCTTCAAGCCGTCGTACTGATACAGGTTGCCCAGACGCCACGGCTGGCTCGTTACGCCGGTCTGTACATTCGTGTGGACGACGTTCATGCCCGCCTTGAACACGCCGCGGGTGATGCGGCCGACGCCGATGCGCCCGACATACTCGGAGTAGTCGATGGTGGAAATCAGCACCTGCGCCGGGCCGTCGGGATCGCCTTCAGGCGCGGGGATGTACTTCAGGATGGCATCGAACAGCGGGCGCAGATCCGTGCCGGGGGTGTCCAGATCCAGCGTTGCCGTACCCTTGCGGGCGGAGACGTAGAGAATCGGGTTTTCGATGGTGCTCTCGTCGGCTTCCAGGTCAATCAGCAGGTCGAGGATTTCGCCCACCACCTCTTCGCAGCGCGCGTCGGGGCGGTCAATCTTGTTGATGACAATCAGCACCTTCAGCTTCAGCTCCAGTGCCTTTTTCAGCACGAAGCGGGTTTGGGGCATCGGGCCTTCAAAGCTGTCCACCAGCAGCAGCACGCCGTCCACCATTTTCAGCACGCGTTCCACTTCGCCGCCGAAGTCCGCGTGACCGGGGGTGTCGACGATGTTGATTTTCGTCTTGCCGTAATGCACAGCGGTGTTCTTCGCCAGAATCGTGATGCCGCGCTCGCGCTCGATGGCGCCGGAGTCCATCACGCGGTCAACCGTCTGCTGATTCTCATGGTAAACGCCGCCCTGCTTGAGCATCTGGTCAACCAGCGTCGTCTTGCCGTGGTCAACGTGGGCGATAATTGCAATGTTACGAATATCTTCACGAACCATAACGTGTTCTCTCCTTCTATATAATCGAGAGGCACCAGAGGCGCTGCCTCTGGACTCCGCAAGGGGCGCTGCCCCTTGACCCCGCCAAAGGGTCTTCGACCCTCTGGACTCC
>OMDR01001123.1_pt1 | contig 13966 bp, 9 predicted proteins | sample 1645251 | NCBI WGS metagenome assembly OMDR01 (sample SAMEA103958142, study PRJEB25191) | human gut metagenome | biome: human-associated habitat [ENVO:00009003]; feature: intestine environment [ENVO:2100002]; material: feces | place: Germany | collected 2013/2015 | reverse complement strand
CATAGACATTTGGATAAACCATATTTGATAAACTGGATAGAGCGACAATTTGAAAGGTTAAAGCCAGTGAAAACTGCTATAAATCCAACGATATATGAGGAGTCAACAATATTCTTTAGAAGAAAAATGGCTGGAGCATTTCCCGGTTGTCGAGGTTTAGTTGAGTTTACAAGACCAAGAGATATCCAACGTCACTTATCTAAGTTATTAGAGCCCCCAATACAATTTAAGAAAAGTGTTATCGGAACAACAGATCCTATTTGGTGGTTTAGAGCAGGAAGTGCATTGAATATACCATCATTTAAACACCTGAGCAATAGAAAGTTCCTGATAGGATGGGATGAATTGGTAATTCGCAGGATTGTGGTCTTCATTGACAACGGACGTTATTATTCAAACTATATTTATGTGGAAACTCAGGCTGAAAAGCCTACGGGACTTTATGGACATCATACACCTGAAATAATAGCAGAATTAAAAGAGACTCTTGGAGGTTATGTAGATGAAGAGTATGCAATATATAAGCCCTGTGCACTTTTTAGGAAAAAAGTGACTAAACAAGAAGAAGATGATGGACACACAAAAATCTTCGGTAAACTTATTAAAATGAAGAAAGAAAATATTGAGAGCAGATGCCGTTTCCTTACTGATTACAATTTCATTATTGCAGCTAAAGGTTCGGCATTTAACAACCCAATATTTGACCGAACATCAGGAGGTTATTTCAAAGACTTATTGGACAGGAAAATTTCTATTGAAGATTTCCATAAATATCTAATGCAGTTTCCTAAACCTTCGAATGAATTGTAAATCCAATATCGTTCCTAATAATGACTATTAAGTTCTTATTTATAATACTTTAAATATTAAATGACCGATCTTATAGTCACGCATTTGTAAACTTAATGACAGATTTAGGATAAATACGATGTACAGAAGTCTCAACCATATAGTGTTACTAATCAGTTGAGACTTCATTTTCTATATTTTATGACACATTAATGATTCCTATTTCCCCAGTGACTTGAACACCTTAGATATGCATCGCTTTTTCTGTTCCATATTTGGATGAACATATAAGTCCAGTGTAGTTGAGATATTTGAATGCCCCAGTAGCACACTAACAGTCTTATAATCACAACCGACCTCTATACAACGAGTCGCAAAACTATGACGGAGTCCATGATACTTCAGCTTGGGAATATCAAGTTTCTCCATAAGCCTTTTATAGTAGTTGCGATATGTGCGTGGCTCTGTCGGACGCTCATCATTAGTAAGAATGTAATAATCGTCATTAATTACTTTTTTCAAAGGCTTTAACATAGTAAGCAATTCTTTGTTTATCGGGATTTCACGGCAAGAGTTTTTTGTCTTTGGCGTGTTGATGACCAGCTCTGTATGTTTTCTCTCTCCTTCTATGATATAGATGCGTTCTATCGTCCGGTTAACGGTTAGAATCCCGTCATATACATTGATGTCGCTCCATTTCAAAGCACAGATCTCCCCTATACGCAGACCGGTACTAAGGCTGATATAGATACCAAGTCCCGGAAAGGAAAAGTGGCTCTGAATATAGTTCAGAATCTTTTTATGATTTGCCACGGACAAGACCTCCAACTTTTTACCAGCAACGTCTGTTGGGTACTTAATATCCCATTCATAATAGCTCATCCATTCGTTTTTCACCCCGAATTTCATAACCATCTTCAGGACAATAAGAATGTCCTTAACAGATTTCACACTCAATCCGCCTTCCAACTTTTCAAGCACAAAGCCTTGTACATCATTTTCATAAAGTTCGTTACTCTCACCAAACTTTGGCAAAATGTGATTTTCAAGAATCAACATGTAGGCTGCCATTGTTGACTGTTTTACATACGGTCGCTTGTCCTCGCGCCATGCTTCCGAAATTTCTCTAATTGTCTTCTGAATCATAATCTTGAATTTAATTGGTTCTAATAATTAGAGAAATATAATAGGTAATGTTCCCCCTTTGAGATTTCCGGAGTTTACGGAGGAGTGGAAAGAAGAGCAATTAGATAATATTGCTACTTTGTCAAAAGGAATTGGAATATCCAAAGAACAACTTTCTGAGGATGGCGAGCCATGTATCTTATATGGTGAATTATATACTAAGTACAAATCCGAAATCATCAAGCAAGTTGAAAGTAAGACTGATATTAACGGTTCTAAACTTAAAAGGAGTAAAGCTAATGATGTAATCATTCCTTGCTCTGGTGAAACTGCCGTTGATATTGCCACTGCACGATGTGTCCCATTTGATAATATTCTATTTGGAGGTGATTTGAATGTCATTAGCTTGCATCAATACGATGGTGCATTTATGAGTTATCAGTTGAATGGTAAGCGTAAATATGATATTGCAAGAGTAGCGCAGGGTGTATCTATTGTTCATCTATACGGAGAACATTTAAAAGCAATTAAAACCTACAATCCAACTTTACCCGAACAACAAAAAATAGCCAAATTATTATCACTTCTTGATGATCGTATTGACACCCAAAACAAAATCATTGAGGACTTGAAGAAACTAAAGTCTGCGATTAGTAAACAAGTATTTGCTCAAAAGCCTAGTGGATCGAATAGATTAGACTCTTTGTTCTCAAAAGGCAAGGCTGGAGGTACTCCGACTTCCACTAATAAAGAATACTATAATGGAGAAATACCATTCTTGAGTATTAACGATATAACAAAACAAGGAAAGTATGTCCGATACACAGAAAATCATTTGAGCCAAAGTGGATTAGAAAACTCTTCAGCATGGGTAGTTCCAAAGTATAGTTTAATAATGTCAATGTACGCATCAGTTGGCTTGGTAACTATAAATGAAATACCTATTACTACAAGCCAGGCAATGTTTGCAATGCAACTAAAAAACAAAGATTTATTGGATTATCTGTACTACTACTTGTCATACTTTAAGTATCGCCACATCCACAAGTATCTTGAAACTGGAACACAAAGCAATATCAACGCTGATATTGTTCGCGGAATAATGATTCCAACTTATGGACATAGTCGCAATATGGAAATTTCGTCAACACTGCAAGGCATTGATGTGAAAATCGACAATGAGCTATCAGTACTTAAACTATTCAATAGGCAAAAGAACTATCTTTTATCCCAGATGTTTATATGAACATCTGGGTAAGGAGATATTGCTTCTGCATGGTTAACAAGGTTAGTCTTCGCTGCTCATTAATGATGCACTCATCGTATGAGTGTAGTATTTTTGCAATCCAAAGAATGTTATTGCCATTTGAGGAATACGGTAACACATAGCTTTCTACATCCCCTTTACCAATATTCATTTGGGCAGCACCTTGACCACAAGCTATCATACTATTCTCAAATTTTTGAGAAGATAGAATTTGATATAGAAACTCTTGATTTACATTTTTCGCAAGTTGTAACAAACCAACTCGTTGGTTGAGTAAATAGTCCCCATCCTTACAAAGAGAAACGCGCCCAACATTACCCGTAAGGGAGATTAAAATATCTCCTTCTTTTAATACTTGGTGGTCTTGTATATCGTCCGGCAAGTTGATTATGCAATTGCAATCTTCATCGTTTATATGTCGCTCGCCAGACACATTTGTAATTGTCAGGATTTTCCATTTGCCCAGTGCATTATACTTGCTACTTTGGAATGCGTAGCCATTTCTCAATGTCGCAATTTCCGACAAGCATATAGTAGTTTCTAATAAATCTTTTCGTGTGAACAAATGTTTACTAATCGCAGACCTACAAAACAAACAATCCTTAATCAAAGGAATTGCACAGCATTGCATTAAAGCAACAAGTGGAATAACATATGTAAAACTTGGTGATATTTGTCAAATTACAACAGGAAAACTTGATGCAAATGCACAGGTAGACAATGGAATTTATCCTTTTTTCACTTGTGCAGAACAACCATTCAAGATTGATAACTTCGCTTTTGATACAGAAGCTTTACTAATCTCTGGAAATGGTGCTAATTTGGGATATATCAATTATTATAAGGGGAAATTTAATGCTTACCAAAGGACTTATGTATTAGACTTGTTCTCCGAAAATATCCAGTACATTAAATGGGCGTTGAAAGTACTGCTGCCCAAAAGAATTGCAATAGAAAAGAGTTCAAGCAACACTCCTTATATAGTGCTATCAACTCTCACGGATTTAAGGCTGCCAATCCCCAACAAAAGCAATCAATGCCATATAGCAAAATTAATGCAATCTTTAGAAAGAAAACTATCAAGCCAAATTGCATTGAATGGTTCTTATAATAAGGTGAAGCAATACTTACTCCGCCAGATGTTTATATAAACATTTGACGGAGCAGATACTTCTTTTGTGATATATAAGCTCTAATAATCTTATTCGCTGTTTTTAATTGATACTTCAATAATGATATTGCATAACCTATTTCTCTTTGTTTATCAAGAGAAGGAATTTTGAATACAAGTTGCAAGAAGGCCTCCATATTTAAATTGCGTCTAACGATACTTGCACCTTGCTCTGATACCATCATATAGCTGTATAAGGCACGATAAGTCTTTAACATTGCAGCCACAAACTGATTGTCGTAACCATCTGCTATTGAAAATACCTTGTAAGAAGGAGACACTATCCCAATGTCAAATCTATCATTGTAATTGATATTCCCCATCCATAAATTTTGAGGACTTAAAACAACATCATGAAGCCGAATGATTTTATAGCCCACATTGTTTTCACTTGCGATGTCCTTTGAAAAATACTCTCGCTGAGAGAATATGCCCTTAACTGTGGAACTCAGTACTTCGTGTTGATTATTCGTTCGTGACCGTTCCAACCGTTCCAGCAAAATATCTCCGAGACAAACATATTTTCCCTCAGTACCATATAGCAGTATATTGTTTAGTCCTTTGATTAAGGATTGCAGTTTCTCAATGATTTTGTTTTGGGTAGCAATACGCTCTTCTATTAGTTGCAGTAATTTTGCGACTTTTGTTTGTTCTTTGGTGGACGGAATAGCAATTTTAATAGATTTAATTTGTTCAAAATTTAAGCCTTGTCTATTTCCGCCTGCTTGAAAACTATCTATTTGTCTTTGACCATAATTGGACAATAAAAAGTTGCAGAGAAATGAAGGTATGAGACTTTCTTTAGTACGAATAATGCAGACATGCTGATTAACATTACCACCTACTACCTGCTCATTCACTAATGCACTACGTCCAATAGATGCTCCTGTAATATTAAGCAACACGTCTTCTAATTTTAACTCTGTGCTCTTTTGACGTAGATGTGTCTCTTCGTCAATAAAAGCAATATCATCCAATATAAGATGTCCCAAGCCTACATTCTGACTACGAACAAAAGGATGCCCATCCATTTTATATACAGATTCGCCTCCTCTTGGCGTTACACCACTACCCACTTTGATAGCCAATTCCCCAATCGTACATTTTTTCCACTCCCCACTAAACTCCGGGAATCTCAAAGGGGGAACATTAAGGTTCTTCGAACCTTTTATCTTCTCACGCTCGGCAGAGCAAGCAAGCTCGTTCTGCTCTCGCTCAATCGAGGATTTAAGGACTTTATTTTTGTTATTATCTGCCATAATCATTATTCTTTATCGGGATTGATGTCAAAGGGCAACAATTTGTCACCATCATTAAACTGGTCGAAATCAGAGATAAATGAACGGTCTTGAATCACTTTATATTTTTCATACTCACAATACGCCTTCTCTCGTGCCTCTTCTTGAGAAACTTTACCGGCTGAATCTTGTGCTTGATAGTCCATTGTAGCAAGAAACTGTTCAAGACGCTGCTTCCAGTCTGCCATCGTTGTAATGATATGGCGTTGAGCACGCTGTTCTGCAAATTCAAGAAATGCGTTAGTTACGCCGTTGAGTTCTGAAACCTCTTTGTCAGACAAGTAGTTCTTTGCTACAATCGTATCAGATTTCTGTACTCTGCCATTGGGAGCTTTTTTCCAAATGGTCAGTCCCATGTGCGGCATTTCCGAGTCGGCACGTTCATATACTATTTCGGCAGCAGTACGATGAGTTACAGCCAAGTGCATCATGTTTTGCACCATCTTGAAGAACAATTTGGTACAATCCGATTTCGGGTCGTAATCAGCACTGCATTCCGCATAGATGTCTGTTATCTTTTGGTAGTATCTGCGCTCTGAGGTACGTATCTCACGAATACGCTCCAGTAAATCGTCAAAATAATCTTTGCCAAAGTGTTTTCCCTGCTTCAAACGTTCATCATCAAGCGCATATCCTTTAATAATAAACTCCTTCAATACAGATGTAGCCCAGATACGGAACTGGGTGGCTTGATAGCTATTGACACGATAACCTACCGCAATAATAGCATCCAAATTATAGAACAGAGGTGTACGTTCCACATCCCTTTTTCCCTCTGATTGAACTATCCCAATTTTTCGGATAGTTGCCTCTTTTGTAAGCTCGCCTGTTTCGTAAATCTGACCAAGATGATAGTTGACAGTCCGTACATCCACCCCGAACAAATCGGCCATACGCTTTTGTGACATCCAAAATGTTTCACTGTTGAATATCACTTCTATTCGTGCCTCGCCTTGCGCCGTTTTATACAGCAAAATGTTAGAACTCAACGAATTTTGCATCAATTCGTTTGTCGAAATTGTTCGAGTAAAATAATCGCGAGCTTGTTGTACCAACACTTTTTTGACATCGGCATTTTCGGCAACAATCATACATGCCATACGAGACAGACGGAAGATATTGACCTTACGGAATGAACCGCTTCCAATCCTTACCATATCAACCGCTTGGTTGAAATGGTCGTCTACATTCATTCCTTTTTCACCTGCCACCTTGATAGCCTTGTCTATGACCCTTTGGAATTTCCAATAAGCCGAATAGCCCATAGCAGCGCACAGGTCGCGAGAACTCCAGTATTCGTTTCCGCCCTCATCCTGACGGCGTATATTGTCGAATGATGGACGCATTTCGGGGATGTTGTCTATCTCTGCCATAGTGTAATTATTCAACCAGCCCCAATTCTTTCAAATAGATCTCTATCTCCTTATCCAGTTCGGCTCGCTTGGCTTCCAATTCCTTTATTTCAGCCATGACTGCTTTGATGTCGATAGGCTCTTCTTCCTCAAAAGTATCGACATAACGAGGAATATTCAGATTATAGTCATTTTCGGCAACCTCCTGTAAAGTAGCGAGGTGACTGTACTTTTCAATTTCCTTGCGGTCACGGTAGGTTTCTACAATCTTCTGTATATGCTTAGGGCGGAGTTTGTTTTGGGTCTTGACCTTTTCAAACTCTTTGCTGGCATCAATGAACAAGATATTATCGTCTTCCTTACGGCATTTCTTCAATACGAGAATACAGGTCGGAATACTTGTACCATAGAATATATTGGCTGGCAAACCGATAATAGCATCGATATAGTTTTTCTTCTCTATCAGGAAGCGGCGTATAACACCCTCTGCATTCCCTCGGAACAGAACTCCGTGCGGAGCAACGCAAGTCATCGTACCACCTTCATTGAGGTGATGAACCATATGCAGAATAAAAGCATAGTCGGCTGTTTTCTTAGGTGCAAGTCGTCCTGCTTTACTGAAACGGTCGTCGTTGTTGAATTTGTCGGCAGCACTCCATTCGGCAGAAAAAGGAGGATTTGCGACTACCGCATCGAACTGTGTGTCGCCAAAGGCATCCCATTCAAGCGTATCTCCGTTTTCAATCTTGAAGTTGCTGAATCTGATACCGTGAAGCAACATATTCATTCGGGCAAGGTTGTAGGTTGTAGGATTCTTCTCCTGTCCGTAAATATCAACCGCATTTCCAATACTTGCAGCACGAAGCAACAACGAACCACTACCGCAAGTCGGATCATAGACATTGCGCAAACGCTGATGCCCGATAGATACAATCTCTGCCAAGATACGGCTGACTTCCTGCGGAGTATAGAACTCTCCTGCTTTCTTTCCGGCTCCTGCCGCAAACTGTGAAATCATATATTCGTAAGCATCACCCAAGATGTCGATTTCCTGTGATGCCTCTACGCCAAAGTCTATATCATCCAATGCAAGAAGCACATTGCTGACAAGGGTATTTTTATCATCGGCTGTCTTGCCCAATTTAGGCGAAGCCAAGTCAATATCTGAAAACAATCCCCCGAAATCATCTTCGCTGTCCTGTCCAAGTGTGCTGTCTTCGATACGTTTCAATGAACGCTCCAACATTGGTAAAACGTTTTCTTTCCGTTTGATAGCCTCTATTACGGACGAAAACAAAAATTTCGGTTCAATAAAATAACCTATATTTTCCAAGCATTGGTTCTTAACCTCTTCCTGCAATTCCGCTGCATCGGAATCGGTCATTTCCCATAATTCCTTAAATGTAACCTCGTCATCTTCCAATGCACCATTGGCGTATGTTTCTATCTTTTCTGACAGATATTTATAGAAGATGAATCCCAAAGTAAAATACATGAAATCGCTTGCCGACATATTGCCGCGCAAACGGTTTGCGACTTCCCAAAGCTGGTCACGGAGTTTCTGCTGCAGTTCTTCGCTCATATCTTTATTGCTCTATATTATTCTGTATTACATCACTTTCCGGCAATGATATATTGCTCTCTATTATATTTCTCAGGTCATCCAACACTTTCCCTTTATATGAGAAATATTTTGCCCCTTGATATGCGCCCGATGTATTCCGTTTCTCTTCCGGCATAAACGTACCGACAAAAGGGGACAATTTATAAATACGACCTTCGTATTCAACGGAATCATCGCTTGCCACCTTGACTTCCGTATTCGTAGGAATAAAGGTAACGCATTCCCCTATTTTAATGCCTACCATACTGAACTTGAAACGTCCTCGCTTTACGGTTCGTTTCTGCGCAACAGGCAACGACTCTTTTTCATTATGGCAAACCGGCTTATTATCAACATAGACCGTAACAACCGCATCATCAATCATCTTGGCTATGTCATTGAATATATCCAAAGCTATTTGCGGCGGTACATTGAAAAATTCCCGATTCTGGCGAATACGCAAATCCGTCAATCGGTCGATAGTCTTGTGTACATGTTTTTCAACATCGTTATATTTAACCGTCTGAATGGTTGCATAAATCTCAAAAGGTAATGGAACCGCCGTATTGTCAAGTTCTTTGGAGCGTATATCGACTGGCCGCGCACTTTTACCAATCTTGACCCAATCCTCACGGAAACTTGGATTAGTCAAGATATACACATATCCGGGTTCGTTTGTCTTTACCATATCTTTATTCCTTTTAATCCCAACTGAAAGTGCGTATGATATTACGCAATCTTTCCATTATTCTCGTCAATGTCTTTCTCGTCTTTATTAGTCCGAGATGTTTCTCTTTCAACGCTTTCTGTATGATTTCCGGCTGTTCTTTTTGCAAATAGTCATACTCTTTTATGTATAGATTCAGCACTTCGGCAGAAATTTGTTCATCGTCCGCCAAATCGTTTACAGCCTTATTGCGCTCAGATACAATATATTGATTCAAACGCTCTTCCAATTCACTTGTACCATCAGCCTTATTACGTCCGCTCATGAAGTTTTCCTTGTCTTCATCAACATTTTTCCGGATAAAGCCATCGATTAGCTTGGCTTTACCTCGCATTCCGGCATCCTTAATCATTGTGTCAATGATATGCTGCCGCTTTTCTGAATAATCATTGCTATATGGGTCAAGTTCCGCAATGAGTTCAAGAATGTAAGCTACATTTATAATGTCGCTATGTAGAAGTTCAAGGCAGAAATCAATATCTTCCAATCCTTGACTATTTCCATATGAAACAGGGTCTTCTGCTACAATTGATGGAGTTACAGGCGGTTCAATAAACCCGACCGTAATGTCAAGATACTTACTCTTATAGTCGTTAAATTGTTGCTCGGTCATACCGAGGTCTTCCGCATCCTCGCTGTAATCTTCGTATATCTGGATTTCTGCATGTTTACGGATAATATCACGGAACGCAAGCACAAAATTCTTCTTGTCATTTTCGCTTTGCAGGAAATCTATACTGTTTGGGGTGGGATATTTTTGCAGGAATTCTGTTGCCAAGCATTTATATTCCTTTTTTACAGCCTCAAACGGAGGACGTACTATATCTTCGGGATTATCTGAGTTACTGAACAGTTTAATAGCTGTATCGACATTGCTTTTCAAATCACGGAAGCAAATGATTTTACCGAAACGCTTCTTCTCGTTCAACACCCGGTTGGTACGACTGAACGCTTGTAACAAACCATGATATTCCATGTTCTTATCTACATAAAGCGTATTCAGTTTCTTGCTGTCAAAACCAGTAAGGAACATACCTACAACAAGACAAAGGTCAAGCGGCTTCATATCCGCTTTCTTCTTTTTCATGCGCAGGTTGATGTCATCATAGTAGGCACGGAAATTTTCTGTAGTAAAGGCAGTGCCGAACATATTGTTATAATCGTCCATAATGGCTTGCAACTCATCCGCTTCGCCTACGCTCTCACTAACATATTGCCCTGTACCCATACCTGTCTGTTCATCGTCCTGACTGTTATTGGCAGCATAGGTAAACACAGCCCCGATACGGATTTTGGGATTCAACGATTTGAATATCTTGTAATAGCGTATTAACATCGGGACAGATTGCACTGCAAACAAGGCATCAAATTCTCCGTCAAATGTGGACTTATTGAAATTGTTAAGGATAAACTTAGCGATTTCCTCCATGCGAGCTTGGTTGTAGTTGTCAACAACTTCGTTGCCGTGATAATACTCCACAAGGAATCCGAGCACGTTTCCATCCGCTATTGCATCTTTAATAAGATATTTATGAAGACAATTTCCGAAAATCTCCTTAGTTGTATGTCCGTCCACCGCATTTTCGGTAAAGATCGGTGTTCCAGTAAAACCGAATATTTGAGCATTGTCAAAGAACTTCATAATCTTCTTATGACTATCCCCAAAGTGGCTGCGATGACACTCATCAAATATCATCACAATGCGTGAATGACGAATGGTTTCAATCTTATTACTGTACCACGTCTTGCTGACTGCTGCATTGAGTTTTTGAATGGTAGTGATGATAATTTTGGAATTGCTTTGAAGCCGCTTCACAAGTTCGTCTGTATTGTCGGTACTATCCACTGCCCCCGGTTCAAACGCCTCATATTCCGATTGTGTCTGAGTATCAAGGTCGTGTCGGTCAACAACAAACATAACCTTATCTACATCGTCCAATTCTGATACAAGTTGTGCAGCCTTGAACGAAGTCAATGTTTTTCCGGCTCCTGTTGTATGCCAGATATAACCATTGTCGTTGGAATTTTGCACACGATCCAGAATTTTCTCTACGGCATAGAACTGATATGGACGAAGTACCATCAAGCACTTGTCGCCCTCGTGCAGCACGATATATTTCCCTATGATTTTGCCAAGCGTACATTTTTCCAAGAAAAAGACAGCAAACTTATCCAATTCATTGAACGGATGATTGGCGGCATCCGTCCAATTGAATGTAAACTTGTAACCGCTGTTAGGATTATTGGCAAAATAACGGGTATTGACACCATTGGAGATAACGAACAATTGGATATAGTCGAACAATCCGTGAAACGAGGTCTTGTGATAGCGTTGTATCTGATTGTATGCTTGTTTGAGTTCTACTCCCCTACGCTTTAATTCTATCTGAACCAATGGCAAACCATTGATAAGTATAGTCACATCATAGCGGCATTTTTTCCGTCCTTCAACAGTAATTTGATTCGATACCTGAAACTCGTTCTGACACCATTGAGTACGATTAAGAAATTCCACCCAAATCCTTTGTCCGTTTGCTATATCAAGCGGATATAGGTCACGGAGTTTCTTTGCCTTTTCAAAGCGAGTTCCACCTTCGAGATAAATCAATATTTTTTCAAACTCTTCATCCGTAAATGAAGTGCGACCAACTTCTGCCAGTTGTCTCTTGTTATGAATCTCCAACTGACGTTTGAAATTTGCATAAAGATTATCTTCTTCGACAATCCGGACATATTCATAGTCCATTTGTCGTAGTGTGGCTATCAATCCGGCTTCCAATGCCACTTCGCTCTGTGTTGACATATCTCGCGCCCTAATTATGGTGTTACTACTTATTTATTCCGGCTTGCAGGATCTTGATGTCTAATGCATTTTCTATCTTACACAAAGTTTCCAATGACAGATTCTCACGACCTTTCAATACTTTTGAAATATATTGCTGGGTGCAATTCATTTTCTCAGCCAACGCTCGTTGTGTCATGCCGAGTTCTTCCATCCGATCCGACATGATTGCAGCTATAGCCTGCGAATGATACATCCACTTTTCGCCTTTATTTGCCATCACCTCTTTACCTGGTTCTAAAGCGTTGCCTATCTTTTCTTCAGCCATTGTATACATCCAAAATACCTTTGCCTACAAAGTAAGGCAAAGGTACTATAAATAATCGAGATTACACAACTTTCAGGTTGTTGTTCAATAGTTAAAAGCCCAAGTTTTCTATTATACTAATTATATAAAACAAAAATTTTCATTACATAATACAAACCTAAGATTTCGTAACAATATAACAAAAAGCCGTCCATCAAGCCTGATAGACGGCAATAAACAGAGAACTTTACTGCAAATAAAGTAAACAGCAAATTTTGTTTTAATATTTGGGTCTAATAGCACCTTTCTAATTTTCAACATTCCCAAGTAAATGAATATCGTTTTTTACAACAATATTTGAATGTTCAAAATTGTGTATATCTAAAAGGCGAATTCCTTCATTATATACCAAACCTTTATGTTTAGGATCTCTAATAGTCACAATAATCGTTGTTTTAATAGACCTCATTACGCCGTCTTCTTGCAACTCATTCATAGTAGCATCTCTAGTAAATGCACGCATTGTCATTGCCCATGTTCGACAATCTTTTATCTGATTCTTTTTTCCTATAGTCATTGTAGACAAGTCAACTTGAAATTTCTTTATAGGCTGCCACTTATGATTTTTCATTATAAGATTACGCTCTCTTATTATTTCGGATTGGCGTTTTGAGTATTTATCTTCTGTCAAAATATTATGCAAAGAATCAATTCTCTCTTCGTTTCGATACGTTTTAGGAGTCCCAACAGCCCCAAGCACAAAATGTTTAACGCTGCGTATAGGACCTATTTTGACATCAATATCCGTTTGGCAATATTCACAACCTTCTCCTCCTTTTAATATAGGATCAGTAACTATAGTCACGGTAACTATCCCATAAAAATAACCATTTTCATCAATCAAAGCTTCAGGATATGGAAAATCTATCACTTGGAAATCGGTGCCATTATTAAAATCAGGTTGCCATACCATCGTAAATTCATCAACATCATTATTTAGCATATCATCAATAGAAGCAGGTAACCCAAAACCATACATTTTATCATACCCTACAATATTCTTGTCTACAATAGATGGATAATTAGCGTTATGAATAATCAAAGCCTTTATTAGGGTTGCATCAAAACCCCCATCAAGCCTATGGAAAAGATGAGCAGCCAATGAAGAGATTCTCGGCGTTGAGAAACTCGTACCAAATGCTGTATGTTGAATATCTGCACCTGTTAAAACTTTTATTCCCGTGTGTTTATTTCCCCCATAATGAACAACTTCAGGTTTAATCAGCCCCTCAGGGCCATATCCAATGCGAGAAAAAGGAGAATGTATTCCCTCCTCCAAATCTTCCGGATGAGTCCCACAATTGCATATTGAACCAACTGTTAATGCTAACATTGATTCCGCCCCTGAAGTTATACGTCCCAAATCCTTGCTGTTGCCTGCTGATTTACAAATCAAAACATCATATTCCTTTTGAATATCATCTAAAGCAATTGCAAAATCTGAAAACATAAAATCAGACACCTCAGTTTGGGAACCTTGTGACA
>OMDR01001121.1_pt1 | contig 13978 bp, 10 predicted proteins | sample 1645251 | NCBI WGS metagenome assembly OMDR01 (sample SAMEA103958142, study PRJEB25191) | human gut metagenome | biome: human-associated habitat [ENVO:00009003]; feature: intestine environment [ENVO:2100002]; material: feces | place: Germany | collected 2013/2015 | reverse complement strand
CAGGAGGTCATCGGCCATCGCCTTCTCCTGTGCCGTCAATGGCTTGACAGATTCCGCCACAAGGCGCTTGCGCCGGCGAAGGTTGATGTAGAAGGCACCAATGCCGATCAGGAACAGACAGAGCGGTCCAAGCCACAGAATTGCCGTAGAAAGTTTGAACGGCGGCTTGTAAAGCACAAAGTCCCCATAGCGGTCGACCATGTAGTCCACAATTTCCTGATTGGTTTTGCCGGCTTTGACTTGTTCGATCACTTGGTTGCGCAAGTCAACGGCTAGTTCCGCATTGGACTCCGCAATCGACTGATTCTGGCAGACGAGACAGCGCAGCTGCTCGGACACCTCAACGACGCGCTTGTGCGCCACCGGATCAAAGGCAGTCGGCGCAGCCTCACGCGGAGCCGCCTGAGCGGTCTGAGCGAGCGGCAGTGCGAGAAGCGCAGCGGCGCCTAAAGCTGCGGCGGCAAGAATGAAGCGTTTAATCATTTTTCCTTCTCCAGGATTTCGATAAGCGGCTTCACCTGAATGTTCCAAAGATCATCCAGAATCGGATAGCTCACCTTGGCGCGAATGACGCCCTTCTTGTCGATGATGAAGGTTTCCGGCACGCCCGTAACACCGAGATCGATGCCGACCTTGTTCTTCTCTTCGAAGATCACAACGTCATAGGGATTGCCTGTGTCTTCGAGCACCTGCCGACCGGCGCCGACCGTGTCCTTATAGAGGAAGCCCACAATCGGGGTCTTCAGGCCCGAGCGCTTCAGCCCGACAAGATAGGGGTGCTCCTCCTTGCAGGGCAGGCACCAGCTTGCCCAAACGTTAAGCATCCAGACTTTGCCCTTCATCTCTTCGGTGCTGAATTTCTGAGTCGGATCAAAAAGCGTCGGCAGTTCAAAAGTCGGCAGCGGCTTATTGATCAGCACGGAAGGCAGAGCGCGGGGATCGAGGTAGAGCCCCTTGAAGAGGAACCCCGCGAGCACCACGAAGATTGCAAACGGAATAAGGAATTTCGCTTTCATCATTTTCTGAGTTCTCCGAGACGATCAAACGGCTGGCGCTGCGCCGGCGTTGTTGGACTTGGCCGCATCCGCCGCCTTCTTTTCACGGCGGCGGCGATAACGGCGATCAAGCATCGCAAGCAGGCCGCCCACGCTCATGATGATGCAGCCGAACCAGATCCAAGTCACGAAAGGCTTCGAATACACGCGAACCACCCAGCCGCCGTCCGAACTCGGCACGCCCAGACTCACATACACGTCACCCGTAATGGAATGGCGAATGGCGGCCTCTGTCATCGGCATCGAATTGGAGCTGAAGTACTTGCGCTTTTCCGGATAAAGGTGCTGAAGTTCCTTGCCGTCCTTCGAGAGCGTGAAATCGCCTCGGTCGGCGGTGAAGTTGGCGCCGCGAGCGGAGCTCACGCCGTTGAAGGTAAAGGTATAGCCCGCAACATGCACGACGTCAGATTCAAACATGCGGACATCGCGCTCAGCCTGATAGCCCTTCACCAGCGCCACGCCGATGATGAACACTGCTACGCCGAAGTGTGCAAGGTGCATGCCCCACGTGGCACGCGTCATGCGGGTAAGACGACCGAAGATGCCGGTGCCGGCGGGGGCAAACTTCAGTTCGCCGCGGATTTCCTCAACGATGCCGCACATCACGAAGACAGCCAGCGTCGTGCCGGTAAAGACCCAGGTGCTCCAGGCGCCCATCAGAAGCGGAACGGCAATGCCGACCGCGATCGCCGCCACAAAGCACCAGGCGAGGCGCTTCACGAGCGTCATGGGATCGGCTTCCTTCCAGCGTGCGATCGGCCCCACTGCCATCAGGAACACCAGCGGGAGCATCAGCGGACCGAAGACCGCATCAAAGTACGGAGGCCCAACAGAAATCTTGCCGGCATTGAGCGCATCGAGGAAGAGCGGATAGAGCGTGCCCAAAAGGACGGCGCCCATCGCCACCACCAGCAGCACATTGTTGACCAGCAGCATGGATTCGCGCGAGATCAGTGCGAAGTTGCCGCCCAAACCCACCGTTGGCGCACGCCAAGCGAAAAGCAGGAACGAAAGCCCGATCACCAGAATCAGGAAAGCCAGAATAAAGAGGCCGCGTTCCGGATCCGTAGCAAACGCATGCACCGACGTGAGAACGCCCGAACGGACGAGGAAGGTCCCCAAGAGCGAGAGTGAGAACGTGATGATCGCCAAGAGCACTGTCCAAATACGGAAGCAGCCGCGCTTTTCAGTTACTGCAAGCGAGTGAATCAGCGCCGTACCCGTGAGCCAGGGCATGAAGGACGAGTTTTCGACCGGGTCCCAGAACCACCAGCCGCCCCAGCCGAGTTCGTAATAGGCCCAGTAGGAGCCGAGCGCAATACCGAGCGTGAGCAAAATCCAGGCGGCCGTCGTCCAAGGACGCATCCAACGCGCCCAGGCCGCATCAAGACGTCCGGAAAGGAGCGCAGCAATCGCAAAGGCGAAGGGAACCGAGAAACCCACGTAGCCCAAATAAAGCAGCGGCGGATGGAAGACCATCCCCGGATCCTGCAAGAGCAGGAACCCCATGCCGACAAGCCCCATGACGCCCGTCACGCGAGCCACCATATCCTCTGGGAGCTTCCTCGCCGAGAATGCAACTGCAGCTCCCCACCAGCCAAGCGTTACCGTCCAGAAGAGAATCGAGCCTTCATGAGAACCCCAAGTCGCTGCGACCTTGTAGTACCAGGGCAGCATCGAGTTGGAGTTGTTGGCAACGTTGAGCACGCTGAAGTCGGAAATATAAAACGAGTACGCAAGGCACCCGAAGGCGATCGTGCCGAATAATGCGTTGGCTGCAGCCGCAGGCCGCGCCACTGCCATGAGCGGACCGCTGCCGCGGGCTGCGCCCACGAGCGGCAGAACGCCCTGGACAATGCTGAGCGCAAGGCACAGGATCAGTGCGAAGTGACCAATCTCAGGTATCACTTGATTTCTCCGTTGTTGACATACCGGTAGGTTCTCTATCAGAGCCTCGCTCGGTCATCGGCTTCTTCTAATGTAAATGGACGGGCCTTCTATGGTGTCCGCCGCTGGTGAAGGCGCTGCGCAGTTCGTTCTTTGCCGTTGTTCCGAGTCAAACGGCGCAGAGCAGCTTCGCAGCGCGAAGAATAATGTCCCTTAATCCTTACGGATGGTTGGCCGGCATCGGAGCGCCCGATTTGACCGCCTCGGCGTGGCTCTTCGAGTCCATGCCCTGAGCGTGAGCCTTGGCTACGCCGGCCTTATGCGCATCTTCGAGCGCTTTGGCGGCCTCAGGCGGCATGTAGTTTTCGTCATGCTTGGCGAGCACTTCACTCGCGACAAACACACCGGCTTCGTTGAGTTTGCCCTGCGCAACAACGCCCTGCTCTTCGGCAAAGAGGTCGGGCAGAATGCCCTTATATTCGACATTAACCGTCTGCGCCGTATCGGTGATACGGAAGTGAACGGTTACGCCGTCCTTTTCCCGAATGACTGAATTCTTCTCAACCACTCCGCCCAGACGGAACGTGCGGCCCACAGGCGCTTCTTTAGCGGCTACCTGAGTGGGTGAGAAAAAGAAGACCAGATTTTCGTTAAAGGCCTGCAGTGCCATGAAGATGCCTGCGCAGAGCACTACGGCGGCTGCGCCGATCAAGGCAAGTTTTTTAGTTTTGGCGTTCATGTTTTTTCCTTGGGGTCTCAATCGCAGGGGGATCAGCTTTCCAGCGTCGACTGCGCTGCACGTGCTTCGCGCATGATGCGCCGACAGATCGCTCGGCGGCGAGTTACCAGCCCGTAAAGCTCAAACAGAACACCGAGCACAAATGCGCCGTATGCGCACCAAACGTAGTAACCGTGGCCGTTCATGTAAATGAAGTCAGCCAGAGAGTTCCAGTTGTTCATAATTTCCCCTCCAGCGCAGCCTTCTGCGCCCAATCGCTCTTGCGTTCGCGTTCAAGAATCATCGTACGAGTCCGCGAAAGCACGACGGCTGCGCCGTAAAGCGTGCCGGCAGCCAGCATGATGAAAATGGTGTTGAGCATGATCGGTGCAATCGAAGAGCCGCTCGAAGTAATGGAGGCTCCCTGATGCAGAGTGTTCCACCAACGCACCGAGAAGTAGATAATCGGGACGTTCACGGCGCCGACGATAGAAATGACGCTCGCAGCCTGATCAGCGCGGCGCTTATCGTCAATGGCCGAATGGAGCGCAATAAAACCGAGATAGAGGAAGAAGAGAATCAGCATGGATGTCAGGCGAGCATCCCACACCCAGTATGTGCCCCAAGTCGGCCGTCCCCAGAATGCACCCGAAAAAAGCGCAATAAAGCCCATGAGGGCGCCGGTCGGCGCCATCGCCTGCGCCAGAATGAAAGCAAGTCGGGAGTTTTTAAGCAGTCCCACGATGCTCGCAACGGCCATCAGCAGATAAAGCGACATGGCGAGCCACGCCGCAGGAATGTGAATAAAAATAATGCGGTAAGAGTTGCCTTGACGCGCCTCAATCGGGCAGACGAAGAACCCGAGATAAACGCCGACGATAAAGAGCACCAGTGCTGCGCTCATAAACCATGGAATAAGCTTCCCGGCCTTGCGATAGAAGCCTTCCAATGTAATTGAAGTGCTCATCAGGTTCTGTTCTCCTGCGATGGATTATTTTTGTTCTGAATAATGAAGGTTTACTGTTCGGCAATCCGCAGCGCCGCAGCCACTGCAAAAGGCGCCAGTGCGAGTGCAAAGAGCGAAAGCCCGCCGACGATCATGAAGTGAGAAGCCGGTGAGAGACTCATAGCAGCGGCAGTTGCCGCTCCCGAACCGAAAATGAGGACGGGAATATAAAGCGGAAGCACGAGAAGCGACGTCAGGACGCCGCCGGCACGAAGTCCGAGCGTCAGCGCAGCGCCGACCGCACCAACGAGAGAGAGCACCGGCGTACCGATCAGGAGACTCGCTACCATGACGAGCGTCACATCGAGCTCTAAGTCGAACATCACCCCGAAAATGGTCGCAAAGACGGTCATGGGCACCCCCGTAACGATCCAATGCGCGGCTACTTTAGCCACCACAATGACCGGTACCGGCTCTGCAGCCACGAGCATCTGCTCGAGCGTGCCGTCCTCATGGTCGGTCGCAAACATGCGCGGGAGCGAAAGGAGCGCCGCGAGAAGCGCCGCAACCCAAACCACGCCCGGGGCGATGCTGCGCAGGATATTGGTTTCCGCACCGACGCCCAAAGGCACGAGCGTTACAACCACCGCAAAAAAGAAGATCACCTGAGCGAGGTCAGACTTGCGGCGAAGTGAGAGCGTCAGATCGCGTTTCAGAATCGTCATGAAGAGATTAAACATCTTGGCGTCTCCTCTCTTCAGTCCCTGGCAGCGCTTTCGGCTTCGGCAGCTGCCGCATCCGCCATCGCCCGCTCAACCGCCGATCGGCGCTTGGGAGCCCAACGCTCCGGTTCAATGACAAAGAGGTGCTTCGGATCCACCGGCACTTCCTGATGCGTCACCAGCATGACCACGCCGCCCTCGTCAACATGCTTGGAAACCAAGTCCGCCAGCCGGGCGACACCCTTGACGTCGAGCGCAGTAAAGGGCTCATCCAGAATCCAAAGCGGCACAGATTCTGAAAGCCAAAGACGCGCCAGCGCAACGCGTCTGCGCTGTCCCTGCGAGAGCTGGCCGGCAGGAACGTCTTCGTAGTCTGAGAGGCCCACGGCTGCCAATGCTGCGCGAGCAGCTTCGGGCGTGCAGCTCAGCGAAGCAATGCGCGCATTGATGAGGACGTTCTCCATCACGGAAAGATCATCCTTCACGCCGTTGCGGTGGCCGATATAGCAGAGCTCGCGCCAGAAATCCTGAGCCGCCTTGAGAATCGGTTCGCCGCGCCAGAAGATCTCACCTTCGGCCGGCCGCATCAGTCCCGTCAAGAGACGCAAAAGCGTGGTTTTTCCCGCCCCGTTTGATCCCGCAATGCGGACCAGCGAACCCGGAGCCACAGTGAACGACATGCCCGTAAAGAGCGTACGTTCGCCGCGCTCGCAGGTCAGTCCGCGAACTTCAATAAGAGGCTGGGTAATCGAGCTTGGGGTTGTCATGAGCGGCGTTCTTTGCGTCCAGGGCCTAAGGACGCTTGAGTTCTATTTTGCGGGGCAGTTTAGGAACCGCAAATTAAGGCCGCCTTACAGAAATTACAGCCTGTGACTGTATGCAATCTATTGATTGATTTGATTATTTTTATCTTCAGCCAACACATTGATTTGTATTCATTCGCATGGTTTGGGAGCCCGTTCCTAAAGGAGCAGTGCCGAGGCTGAGAAAAGCGCTCCGAGTCTTAACCTATCCGTCGTTCATTCATGCCCATTCATATAATGTGAAGGTTTTCTTTTTCCGCCGTCTTCACGGTGAACTTATTCATGCTCCTCATGCCCCGCCAGTCTTCTGTTGCCCTTTTTCTTTGCGCCTCTGCCGGTGCGGCCCTCTTGCTTTCGGGCTGTTCCTCTGCGACTCAAGAGCTTGAAAAGGCCTTCGACAGCCGCGTCAATATTGAACCGGTCGTCGGGTCTATCTGGCGCATTTCGGCGGAACGCCCCAAGGTTGAATCTTCCGCCCGCATCGCCGACTTCGTTTACGAGCGCGCCAAGGCCTTCTGCACCGACAAGGGCATGGGCATTATGCCGCTCACGGGTTCCTCATCGGCAGCCTCAGCCGACGGTCAGCCTGCCAAGGCTTGGCTCGAATTCCGCTGCGCCAGCCCCGAAAAGGTTGAGCGGGAATATAAGGGCATTACACTGCATTTTGATGAACTGCTCGGCGACGACGGCAAAAAGAAGAAAAATTAATTCGCCGCTCAGCTTTTGCTTTGATGAGCACGAAAGCGACTCATGAACGAGAGCGGACTGTTCCTGCTGATGACGAACAGTCTGTGCCTGCGCCTTGGGAGAACGCCTCAGCCGATGCTGAAGGGGCTTTCTCCAGCGCGGTCCCCGATGCGCGCCCTTTTAATCCCAGCGAAGAAGTTCGTACGCTGCCGCATCTGCCGGGCTGCTACCGGTACTTCGGCGCCGACGGCACCTGCCTATACGTCGGCAAGGCCAGGGACCTGAAAAACCGCGTTTCCTCATACTTCCGCAAAACCGGACTCTCCCCGCGCATAGCGCTGATGGTGAGCCGCATTGCGCGGATTGAAACCACCGTTACGCGTTCCGAAGCCGAAGCGCTCCTGCTTGAGAACAATCTCATCAAGACGCTTAAGCCGCATTACAACATCCGGCTGCGCGACGACGCGAGCTACCCCTACATCCGCATTGGCGCGGGCGACTTCCCTCGCCTTTCCTATTACCGGGGCGGCGTCGATAAACGATCGAAATTTTTCGGACCGTACCCCAGTTCGAGCGCGGCGCGAACCGCCATCGAAATGCTGCAAAAAGCTTTTCAGCTGCGCACCTGCGAAGAATCCGTTTTTAAAAACCGATCACGCCCCTGTCTTTTGGGACAGATCGGGCGCTGTACGGCTCCCTGCTGCGGACTGATCACCAAAGAGGCTTATGCGGCAGATTGTCGTCGTGCTGAACAGTTTCTCGAAGGCCGCTCCATTGACGTACTCAACGATCTGGAAAAACGCATGTGGGCTGCTTCGGATGCCTGGCAGTTTGAAGAAGCCGCCCATCTGCGCGACCGCATCGCCGCGCTCACTCAAATGCGGCATCAGCAGGCCATTGAGACAACAGGCGGAGATGTTGACGCCGACATCGTGGCGGCATCGATAGGTCAGGGCATTGTCTGTGTGAATCTCGCCATGGTGCGCGGCGGCCGCCATTTAGGCGATCGCGCCATATTTCCTAAAGCCGGCGACCGAGCACAGGATCTGATGCCCTCGAAGGGTGAAGTCATTGAAGCCTTTGTCAGTCAACACTACGCCGAACTTCCCATTCCGGCCCTGTTGATCGTTGAACCTGATCCTGCCGATCCGGAGCTGCCGGCCCGCTTGTCATCACTGCTCACGGATCTTGCCGGCCGCCGCGTACCCGTTGTCAGCGAACCGCAGGAAACACGCCGGCGATGGCTTGAGATGTGCATACAGGGGGCGCAGATAGCGCTTGCCCGAAGATTGGCCGAATCCGGCACTCAAACCGCGCGCCTCAATGATTTGATGGCGGTGCTCGGTCCTGCATTTGCACCGAAGAATGACGATCCCATGGAATTCTCCGTCGAATGCTTTGACATCTCTCATACACAGGGCGAAGCTACACAAGCATCCTGCGTAGTTTTCCGAGAGGGCCGCATGCAGTCGTCGCTCTACCGGCGATTCAATATAGCGGGCATTGAACCCGGCGACGACTATGCTGCAATGAAGCAAGTGCTTGCTCGCAGATATGCGCCTGCAGCACGCGGAGAAGCAGAGCTTCCGACAGTTGTATTAATTGACGGCGGCCGCGGCCAGGTGGAGATGGCCCGAGAAGTTTTCGAAGATCTCGGACTCGATGTCGGCGCAATCGTTGGGGTAGCCAAGGGCGAAGGGCGCAAAACCGGTCTTGAGACACTCGTCTTCCCAGTCATCGACGGTCATCGACGCGAACCGCTCATTTTGGGCGAAATGTCTCGAGCACTGATGCTCATCGCCGAAATTCGCGACGAAGCCCACCGATTTGCGATTACAGGCATGCGGGCCAAGCGCGCTAAGACTCGAAATACATCTAAATTAGAGGATTTGTCCGGCGTCGGACCCAAACGCCGCGCTAAACTACTCGGGCACTTCGGCGGCATGAAGCAGCTCAAAAATGCTTCAGCTGAAGATATTGCTCAAGTGCCCGGCATTTCTCGCAAACTTGCCGAACAAATCTATAGTCAGCTGCATACGGCAGTCCCGGCGAATACGGGCGCCGCTCTGTCAACCGAATCAGGCGAGCAGCCCTGATTAAGAATTCTTAATTATTTCAACCCATTCCAGGCCCAACGGCAAAATAATGAAGCTCAAGCCGCCTTTCAAAATCAACGTCCCTATGGTCCTCACGTGGCTGCGCATTGCGCTGATCCCCGTGGTTCTCGGCGTTTTCTATATCCCTGAAACATGGCTTGCGCCGCATTGGGTCAACGTCATCGCCTGCGTCACATTTGTTGTCGCCGCCGTGACAGATGCGCTCGACGGATTCCTGGCCAGACGCTACGAAGGCTGGGCTACCCGCATGGGCGCATTCCTTGACCCGATTGCCGACAAGCTTGTTGTATCAGCTGCCCTAGTGGCTCTGGTCGGGCTCGATCGTCTCGACATGGCCGTTGCAATGATCATTATCGGACGCGAAATCACGGTGACTGGCATTCGCGAATGGATGGCCAAGATCGGTGAATCCGGCCGCGTCAAAGTCAATTGGTACGGCAAAACAAAGACGATTGCACAGATGACGGCTATCCCTTGTCTTCTTTGGAACGACCCGATCTTCGGCATCGACATTGCCTTGATCGGGACGGGACTCATCTGGCTGGCGGCGGTGCTGACGATTTATTCGATGTATGTCTATCTTTCAGCCGCAGTCCCTTTCTTTGATGAAGAACGTGCCCGCCGAGCTGCAGAACGTCAGGCTGCCGTCCTCAAGGCAAGCGCAGAATTTAAACATCAGTAAACCGTTTGAACGCCGACAAGCAAGAATCAGAACACATATATTGAAGGTGCGCCTGACGCGATTCGCCGAGCGCACCTTTTTCTTTTTCTAAGATTCCTTCCATTCTTGTCTGCGGAGACCGATCCTATGGCCGCTCAGCGAAACGTCCAGAAAAAGAAGTCCAAGCGCAAAAACACCCGCCGACAAAGTCAGGACGGCCATCCGCGCTCGGGAGCGCCTTTCCTTAAAGAAGCGCCTTTATCTTCTGCGGTTGCCGAAGCTCTGACAGCAGAAGCTGCCGCGCCGATTGACAACGACAACGGCGCTTCGGAGCAGCCGGAAGCATCGGCGCCAAAGGAATGCCTGACATCCGACGCATCAGCGCAAACGAAGGCAAAACCAGCGGCATTGCCCGCCGCTGCAGAACGGCCTGCGGAAACACCTGCTGGCGAGCTCTCTAAAGAAGAAAAAGCGGACGAGCGCTCTGCAATCGTCTCTTCTCCAGAGACGGATCTGACCGAGGGCGTAGACGCTGTCTCTGGCGCCGCCCCGAGCATTGCGCCCTCAGCGGCGCCGAACTTCGTCCTAGGGGCAGCAACGCCGCCGCCGGAAACGGCTGTCGAACGCAAAACGAGAACGGCCGACACCAGCCCAAGTGCACCGGCACCTGCAGAAACACCGACCGTTTCCGCGGAACCGGCTCCGCTTGCTGCAGCGAACGCAGAAAAAGACACTGCTGACGAAGAGGGCGCTCCGTCTGCTGCGGACTTAGACCATGCTCGATCACTTCGCCCCTTCGGGATGATCATAGGGAGCTGGGCAATCCTTCTGCTCTCGGGCGCACTGCTTGCATTTGCAGCTGCAAATTGGACCGCCTGGTCCGATACGCTGCGGCTCACGATCTTTGGCGGCGCCGCACTGCTGAGTTTCCTGCCGACCATTTGCTGCAAATACATCCATCGCACGCTGCAGGACTGCTCTGCAGCATTGGGTGGCCTGCTCACGGCACTGCTCCTCGTTGTTATCGGGCAAACCTGGCAGACCGGAGACGATGCCGCGAGCCTGCTCCTTGGCCTCTCAGCCATTCTGACGCCCTGGCTGCTGGTTATCCGACGGCCGCTCATATTTACGATCTGGTACGCCGCCTTGGCGATCGGTTTGGGGCTCAAGGGCTTTGAGCGCTTTGGCGAAGCCCCTGATATCTTCACGCCGATGCTGCTTGCCGCGGTTTTTGCCTCAACGGCTGCCGTGGCGCTTGGTCTAAGTCTGCGGCTGCGGCCAAGTCTGGGACTTCGTGCCTCAGCGCTCCTCCCAGCACTTAATTTCTCAGTGCTTCTCGGCCTGCTGCCGCCAGTCGCCTTCGCCCTGGATAATGCCGGGCTTGAATCGCTCGCCGGTCTGGCACTGCTTTTTCTTGCCGGCGCACTGATCGGCTCCGCAGCACTCTGGAGCTCACGGCTGCCGGAACTTCGTGCGTTGGCGATGCTGACATTAGTCGGGTGGGGCAACGCACTCCTCATCCTATTCATGCACCCGTATCTGGGCCATCTTTCGAGCGCCAGTCTCGGATATGCCCTCACGCTGCTCAACGGCTTAGTCTGTCTCGCCGGGACCTTGAGCGCAGCTCGTTTTTCCCGCCGGCGGACAATGCATGCGAAGGCTCAAGACGCATCATCACGGCCCGACACGGGTCCTGAAAAACCCTGCGCAGCTTCTCATTCACTCCGAGCCTCTCTGGAAAAAGCCGCGGCGTCAGCCCCATCGGTTGCGGCAGGCATTCTCGGCGCGCTCGCGATTACGTTAGCGATATCGACGCTCCTCATGTTCGATGTCAGCACCTTTTTCGTTGAGGTTCTCTTTCTGGTCATCGGTCTGACGCTGGGAGGCTGGGCGGCAGTACAGGCTCGGCGCGCGCAGAAAACCAATGCCGTCAAGGTATTGTCGGCCTCGGGCATCACACTGCAGACTGCGGGACTGCTCTTTGCCGCTGTCGGCTGGCTGATGCTTGCTTCTGATTTGAGCGGCCAAAGTCCATGGACCATGATCATGCCGGCGGCAGCACTCCTATGCGCCTGGCTTTTCCCCTGGCGAGCGGTGCTTTTTGCTGCGCTCCTCTCTCCGCTTTACGTCAATATGCCGCTCCCCGGCAACGCTGCCTGGAGCGATGTGCTCTTCATACTCACGCTGCTCACGGGATTAAGCGTGCTTTTCGGAAAGTCTGCCGCGCAGCGCGCTGAATCCCTGCTTCCGGCACTCCTTGCCGCGGCCTGGACGAGCGGGCTGCTGCAACCCGAGAGTTTTGTGCATCAGCCCGTACCGACAGGGCACTTTGCTCAAATGCCCTCCATTGGGTTTATGGCCGCCGCCGCACTTCTTCTTATTGTCTGCCTCCGCGGCTTAGCGGCAGACCGGCATCGCAGCGTTTCGCTTCAGCGAGGCGCCGCTTTTATAGCCGCCGCTGCAGCTGCCGTCGCCGCTGTATGGATGCTGCCGGCAGCATCCGATTTACTCCTTCTTTCTGCCGCCATTTTGTCCGCTCTGTCACTTGGCGGAAAACGACTCGCTGCGGCAGCGTTCATTGCCACCGGCGGCCTCTTATTCTGCGCAGCAGACCTTTTCTGGACAGCCGCAGCCCCCGGCGTCAATCCGCTCTTGGAAGCGGCAAAAATCTACGGCGTCATGGGGCTGGCATTTGCTTTGAGCAGCCTGGCGCTCTGCCTGCGCCGATTCTCCGGCTCAAGCGTCAAAATGTTTGGTTTTGGCCTGCAGCAGGGCTTTGCTTTGGCCGCACTGATAATCACCGCAGCCGCAGTCGCCTTCACCGCCTTGAACCGCATTGACCTGCTCGAACATGGCCAGTCCCGTATTGTGCGTTTGGTGCCAGCCGACCCGAGAGACATGCTCCTCGGGGATTTCATGGCATTGCACTACGCATTTGATGATGAAGCCCTGCAGGTGCGACAGTCAGCCGATGCGGCAGTACATGTCGAAGGCTTCTGCCTCAGCATGCGGAACACTCAAAACCCGCCGAACGATGCTTCTGCGCTGAATCAGGCGGAAACAGCCGACAAACTGGATCAATGGATCATTGTCGGCGCCAAACTTCGCCGCGACGGCACTGTTTCGGCCTGTCCCAAGGGAACACAGTGGGAGCTCGCTGCACTGGCGGGCGAACCCAAAGTTCCGCGCCGGTGGTTCTTTCCGTCCGGCGAAGCGCATCGCTATGACCCTGCGGCGGCAGCGGATTTCCGCTGTCTCGGCCGCAACTGTATTCTTGCCGGGCTGCTTAACGCCAACGGGGAACCCATTGCCCGCCGCGCGGAATAAGTTGTCCGGCCATTCTTAAATTGACGCTCCTCGGGGCCCAGGCATCTTCCGCCAAAGGCTGCTGAGAACCCGAAAACCTTTTTAACTCCTGCCATGAGCTTTCGATTTCCCTCCGCCGACATCTTTTGCCGCGTAATCGACAATTTCGGCGATGCCGGCGTCTGCTGGCGTCTGGCTTGCCGACTGAAGTCCCTCGGCATCGCCGTACGCTTCATCACAGATCGTCCGGACGTGCTGCAGCTTATTGCCCCTCATGCCGCAGAGGAAGCCCAAATTGCTGCTTGGGATGATTTTGCAAAAGCAGCCGCTCAGCCCGGCTTTCAGCCGTCAGAGCTCATCATTGAAACCTTCGGATGCCGGCTCCCCGAAGCTTATGACGAAGCGGCGGCCAAGCTGCGGGCTCAGCGTCTTGCTGCGCGCCAAACACCGCCCTTTTACTTCAATCTTGACTATCTTTCCGCAGAAGACTGGGTGGAAGGAAGCCACAATATGGTCGGTCTTCACCCGCGTCTGGACCTGCCGAAAATTTGGTTCTTCCCCGGCGTCACCGACCGTACCGGCGGCGTACTGATTGAAGACGACTATGAAAAGCGTCAGCAGGCATTTGCACTGCAAAAGAAGGATTTTCTCCTTGAGCTCGGTGCTGATCCTCAACGCGCCACCGTCTTTATATTCACCTATCCGGTGAATGACCTGCAAACCGCTGCCGCAGCCCTTCGGCAGGCGGCCGCCAATCGGCCGATGAATGCATTGCTCGCACCGGGTGAAGCCGGCGACATTCTTGAGAAACTCCTCTCCGGCGCGGGCAGTGAACTCCGTACAGTGCGCACGCCCTTCATTGCGCAAAAGGATTTCGATAAGCTCCTGTGGGCTTCGGATGCGGCCATTATTCGCGGTGAGGACAGCTTCATACGCGCGCAGCTCGCAGGACTGCCCATGCTTTGGTCTACTTATCCGACGGAAGATCATGCGCATCGCGTGAAACTCGACGCTTGGCTCACCCGTTTTGCGCCCAAACTCGCGCCTTGGGGATTAAGCGCTTCGTACACAAAGCT
>OMDR01001117.1_pt1 | contig 14048 bp, 16 predicted proteins | sample 1645251 | NCBI WGS metagenome assembly OMDR01 (sample SAMEA103958142, study PRJEB25191) | human gut metagenome | biome: human-associated habitat [ENVO:00009003]; feature: intestine environment [ENVO:2100002]; material: feces | place: Germany | collected 2013/2015 | reverse complement strand
TTGAATCATACCCTGATACAGTAAAAGACAAGGTACTATTTCAAGAGCGCAAAAGTACAAAATTAATAGGAAAAGCCCGCTAAATTGATGAAAAAAAAGCTTTATCCACTTATAAAACATCAATATTTTAGTGAAAATTAAAATAATAGACCCAATTATAACCAAATTCGTTAGACTCAAATCAAAATAAACCAGGAAAAGAACGAACGGAAAAAGGGCAAATCCGACATAATATATGAGCGCAGAATACGATTCCAGCCATATATTTGTCTTATTTTTATCAAAAAACGTCCACCCCAGAAACATATAAAGCAACCATTTTAATAAGAAATAAGCGAGGCAAAAACCAACGTAAATACCCAGCAAAAGGAGGGAGGATACATGGTCCATCAGAGCAGGACATGTATCATGAAAATAATTGAGAAATGTGATGCCCGACAAGACACAAGTCTGCAATACAAGCACAAGGAGATAACGCACATCAGCCGCCGTAGAGCTATCAAAAATACTCGTCCGTTCGCGATGCAACACAAAGTCTTTCACCTGTTGGGAGAGAAATTTCTTTCCGCGTGCCAAGGCAATAGAGGAAAGAAAGAAGCAAGCCAGTAATGTCAGTGCGATAGCATCGTCCGTACGGGGAGAGTAGGAGATAGGGGTTCCTTCAAAGCCAGAATCAACCTCTTGTACAGCATGAAGATCGGCCAACTGCAGGCTATCACTGTCTGCCTTTGCCGGACTAATCTGTTTCTGCTGGAGAAGAGACAAGGTATCCGTGTTCTGGTAACTTAGTGTATCACCTATCATATCGCTGCAAATTTACGAATGGAAATATCCCATACAGGAGTCTCATAAAGCAGCTGAACTGCTTCTTCCGGTGTCTGCGCCACTTTCCATATATCACCGTGTTGGCGTCGCATAAAGTTTTCATCGATTGCTTTTTCAAGCATTTCGAGCAATGGATCGAAAAATCTGTTTGTATTGAGAATTATAATCGGATTGAGATACAACCCCAATTGTTTCCAAGTGATAATTTCCAGCAATTCTTCAAGGGTACCGCATCCACCCGGCAAAGCGATGATACCATCACTCAAATTGGCCATCTTCTGTTTGCGCTCGTGCATGGATTCTACCTCGATCAGCTCTGTCAGTCCAGTATGATGCCAGTTTTGTTCCACCATGAAGCGGGGAATCACTCCGGTCACTTCACCGCCATTTTTCAACACAGCATCTGCCACAGAGCACATCAGACCGATACTTCCAGCTCCGTTTATCAAACGGATATGGTGTTCGGCAAGCAGACGGCCGAGAGTCTCGGCTGCTTGAAAGTAAACAGCATCTATCTTGGTACTGGAAGCGCTATATACGCATACGGAATTTATCTGGTTCATCTTCATCACTATCCATTATTATATCGAGAAGGCAAAATTACGAAAAAATTCCGTTATTCATATTCAACTTAATCAGAGATCATTTTTATCTCCACATTTATCTATCTTCATAAAAAAAATCTTGGACTTCTAAAAAGTAAGAAGTCCAAGAGCTTTTCTCACAGAGAATACATCTATCACAGATTTCTCATCTACTAACAGGTGTATCACATTGTTGCTGAATGAACTTCATTATCTGAACTATAAAATCGTTCAAATACCCTACCAGTAGTATTTCAGCACACAATTAAAAAAAGTGATTTTAATTTTACGTTTCAATATACCTTAATGGGCCTTTCACAAGGCTTATTAAGCCCACGAATAAAAGTTAACCGACTCTTTCCCCTTTCGGTCATCTAAATCGTCATTTCAGCAATGCGCCATATATTTCAGCAGCGGGGCTTCAACAGTTAATGATTTAGGTATATCATCTTATGTTAGTTGCAAATAATATATATTCCAAAGATTTAATCTAATTCAAAATCTCCGATAAAGGCTTCCTTCGGAAGTTGTATCTCCAAAGTATATTTACCTTTTTCCTCACCTGCAAGATCAATATAGACCTTATCTACATTTAAATCAGTAGATGTATAAACGACTTCTCCTGTCTCTGCATCCTTGATGGTAACAGTTACAGTAGGAACAGTAGAAAGAAGGTCAATAGATAACAATGAGTTTTCAATAAAAGCATCAGGAGTAACAGGGATAGACCGATGTTGTACCTCAGTTTTATTCTTTAGCCTGATTTGACGTGCAGATATCATTTCATGTGCAAAAGAAAACATACTTACTTGAAGTAAGACAGTCAACAACAAAAAAGGTAAAAATTTAGCTTTCATAATAAATGGGTTTAAAATTTCGCTCCAAAAATACACAGATGAAGCAAAAGAAACGATTTTTATGCGGTAACAATGGTAACAGCCTTTCATTTAGAAGCAAAACAAACCTAGAGGAATCAGCATATCTCACTGAATATCAACACCAAACACGCGATCGAAAATTTGAGCATCCATTTTGTTCTTTATACGATTTTTACGGGTTTTAAGAGCATCTGATGTGGCATCCATCAACTCCATCATGACAGTTTTCGAGCAACAAAGCAATGAAAGAACACAATAAAATATATCATCACCAGTTAAAGCCGGATAACGCTCCTTCAAATTCATCATCACATCAACAAATGCACTAGAAATTTCAGAACGTATCTCTTTTCTCAAACTACGCATCACCAATAGTTGTTTAGGAGTCGCTTTCTCTAATGCTTCCAATTGATCGTAACAATTAGTTGTTTTAAGTACAGATATACATAATTGAATTTGCTGCTCTGTTAACTTCGACCTTTTCTTATCTAGATCTTCTTTATTAGTTTCCGAAATCTCTTCCTCTTTGAGTAGCATAGTATCTACCCGATTTTGGGTCAATTCACGTTGTAATGCTATATAACGCTTTTTCCTTTTCCTATCATTCCACATAAAACAAAAGACACAAATAATCATTAAGAAAAAGAATACAGAAACCAAAGTAAAAACCAGCATTTTAGTATGTTCTGACAATAGCCTCTTATGTTCTTCTAATTGATGTTTATCCATAAGTCGATTGAGTTCTTCATTGTCATTCATAATCTGCATAGAATCATAAAGCACTCTATATGCATCCATATTTTCTGTCGCAATCTTCCATTCACCTCTTTTCTTTGCTATTTGATGCATTCCATCATAGCAAACAGCCTTTCCATAAATATTAAGTTGGTCTATATTCTTACTAAAGAAATAACTGGCAGAATCAAGTTTATTCAAATTCAACATAATTTGAGCTTTTGACAAACAGACATTAACAGCATCATCCCCTTGCATAATCATTGCTTTCGATACATATTTATCGGCTTGAACATAATCTTTTTTTTCATTGTAAACCATAGCGAGGTCATGATAAAGAGCTCCTATCAAACTAGAGTCTTGCTCTGCTAATGCATAATCAAGAGCTTTCTGATAATACAACAATGCGCTATCCTTTTTATTTTGTAATAAACAGATACGTGCAATACCTCTCAATGGATATGTCTGCTGACTTCCCCCCTCTAATATCTGATAAGCTTGGCGATAAGCCTCAATCGCTATATCATACAAATCATCTTTTTCATAACAGTCTGCAAGATTATCATATATCATTGCTAAGAATTCATCCCTAACAGGCATCAACCGAATTGCCGTCAGATACTCGTCTACAGCAAATGAAGTATACCCCTTCTCACCATAGGTAGCTCCCCAATAATAATGAGCTTTTGCAGCACGTACACTTTTCTTCTTATCACCATAGTATTCAACAGCCGTTTTTATCAGCGAGTCATCTCCTAAAGCAATATAATTTTTATGCCTTGCTTGCGTAAGCAATAGCGCATAAAGTGCTCTGTCAGCACGTGGTAATTTCTGTGGGGAGGAAATTGATTCCAAAATGGATAATGCACTATCAGGATATATTTCCATCAATGAGTCAGCAGATAGTAGCAATGGACTCTTCACCGAAGAAGAGCAAGAAGATAGAGAGACAGGCATCAGAATGCTACCTACGCTGACAAGCAAACTAAAGAACGCCAATAAATAGCGTTTAGAACAACAACATCTTGTTTTCATTAGGCAGTCTGTTTATTTACGGGCCAAAAGTAGCAAATTCCGGCAAAAGAAGATTAATATCCAAAAGATATTTATTTAAATATAACTTATTTAAAATCAAGAGCCACGACCTCATATCCTACTAGAAGGAGTTGAGATTGTGGCTCTTATCGAATGAGCCAAGCTCGCTTTCAGACTGTTTTACAGACCAAAAGCAGCTTTAATTTTATCCACGTAGTCGAGTTTCTCCCATGTAAAGAGTTCCACTTCCACTGTTTTATCTCCTTCGTAACGAGAAGAAAACTTCTTCGTTATCACTTGCGGTTCACGTCCCATGTGACCATAAGCGGCTGTTTCCTGATAAATAGGATTACGAAGTTTCAGACGTTCTTCGATTGCTTTCGGGCGAAGATCGAACAACTGATCGATAACGCGGGCAATCTCACCATCCGTCATGTTAACGTGGGAACGGCCATAAGTATCTACAAAAATATTGATCGGACGAGCCACACCGATAGCATAGCTCACCTGTACAAGCATTTCATCTGCTACACCTGCCGCAACCATATTCTTTGCGATATGGCGTGCTGCATAAGCTGCACTACGGTCTACCTTGCTAGGATCTTTTCCGGAGAAAGCACCACCACCGTGAGCACCTTTACCACCATAAGTATCAACGATAATCTTACGACCTGTCAAACCGGTATCTCCGTGAGGACCACCAATTACAAACTTGCCCGTAGGATTCACATGATAAATGATTTTATCATTAAACAGTGCCAACACTTTATCGTGATGGATAGAAGCAATGACACGAGGCATCAGAATTTCAATCACATCACGGCGGATGATAGACAGCATTTCTTCGTCAGCTTTCAGCTGGGCAGCTTGAGAATCATCTTCCGGTTGGATAAAGTCATCATGTTGCGTAGAAACAACGATTGTATCGATGCGAACAGGAGCTCCGTTGTCATCATATTCGATAGTAACCTGGCTTTTGGCATCGGGGCGGAGATAAGTCATCACCTTTCCTTCACGACGAATGTCCGCCAGCACTTGCAGAATGCGGTGTGCCAGATCAAGAGAAAGCGGCATGTAATTTTCCGTTTCATTGGTAGCATAACCAAACATCATACCCTGGTCGCCTGCACCCTGTTCCATCGGGTCCTGACGCTCTACACCACGGTTGATATCGGGGCTTTGCTCATGAATAGCAGAAAGCACACCACAAGAGTTACTTTCGAACATGTACTCTCCTTTGGTATAACCGATTTTCTTAATCACTTCACGTGCGATGAGTTGGAGATCAACGTACGCTTTTGTTTTCACTTCACCCGCTAGCACCACTTGTCCGGTAGTCACTAGTGTTTCGCAAGCTACTTTCGAACTGGGGTCGTAAGCCAACAGTTTGTCAAGCACAGCATCCGATATTTGATCGGCTACCTTGTCGGGGTGTCCTTCCGACACCGATTCGGATGTAAATAAGTATCCCATCTTTTTAAATTAAGAATTAAAAATTGAAAATTAAAAAATGAGAGAGAGTAGGAGAGGCGAGTGCTGCAAAGGATAAACCGAAAGGCGTCAATCAGACGTGTTTTAGCATTTTTTTCCGTGGTTGCAAGCTACTCAAATCTGTCCACACTTTCATTTCGGTTACAAAGATAAAGAGATTTCGGAGATAATGAGTATCTTTGCCACGTATTTAACACATAAATAGATTTATAATGATTCTAAATAAGAAATTAAAAACGCTTTTGGTCTTGGCGCTCTATGTCGGATTCACGATTGCTATTTACGCCATTGTCTGCCATTTCATTGACAAGCCGTTTCAGGAGATCCATTTGCTGTATGCAGTACTAATAGGATGTATCGCCTATTTGCCGGTGTTTATTGCGGAGAAAAAGAAGAAGTAAGCTCTTTCATCGTTTTTCCGAGTACCGGATGAACTAATCCGGGAGCAATTTCCGCTAGTGGTTTCATAACGAAGTCGCGTTCTGTCATCAACGGATGGGGGAGGGTTAACTCTACTCCGGAAGCAGAAATCACAGAAAGCACTAAATCCTCATAAAGTAACAGGTCAATATCAATCAGACGGTCGCTATACATTCTGTTAACGGACTTTTGGGTACGCCCCAATTCTTTTTCAATCATTTGCGTCTCTTGCAATACCTCCAATGGAGATAATTTTGTCTCCACACAAGCCGCCGCATTCAGGAAACTGTTATCGGAAGAAAATCCCCAAGGAGCAGTAACGTAAAAAGCAGACAGGGAAACAATTTTCCCTACCTGCTCTTCTATTTTTTGCACGGCATCCCGAAGATTTTGTTCTTTATCCCCAAGATTAGTGCCGAGTCCCAGATAAACTTTTGCCATTATTTGTCCAAAATCAGCATTGCATCTCCATACGTGCCGAAACGGTAACCTTCTTTCAATGCTACATGATAAGCATCCATCACCTGGTCATAACCACCAAAAGCAGCTACAATCATCAGCAAGGTGGAAAGTGGCATGTGGAAATTGGAAATCATTGAATTGGCTACGGTAAATTCATACGGAGGGAAGATAAACTTGTTCGTCCATCCTTCAAATTCCTTGAGATGTCCGTCAGTGCTGACTGCGCTTTCAATAGCACGCATCACTGTCGTACCTACCGCACATACATTTCTACCGTTATCTTTGGCACGATTCACGGTTTTCACCGCCATTTCGTTTACAAACATTTGTTCCGAATCCATCTTATGCTTCGTCAAGTCCTCTACGTCGATGTCGCGGAAGTTACCCAGACCAGCGTGCAAAGTGATATATGCAAAGTCCACACCTTTGATTTCCAGACGTTTCATCAACTCACGACTGAAGTGCAAACTAGCAGTCGGAGCAGTCACCGCACCCTCGTTCTTTGCAAAAATAGACTGGAAGCGTTCAGCATCTTCCGGTTCTACGGGACGGTTGATAATAGAGTGGGGGAGTGGAGTTTCACCCAGAGAATACAGTGCCTTTTTGAACTCGTCATGAGGTCCGTCATAAAGAAAACGGAGCGTACGTCCGCGAGAAGTGGTGTTATCAATCACTTCAGCCACCATTGAATCGTCCGGCCCGAAATACAGTTTGTTACCGATACGGATCTTACGTGCCGGATCAACCAATACGTCCCACAAACGCAGCTCTTCATTCAACTCACGCAACAAGAATACTTCGATACGAGCACCTGTCTTTTCCTTGTTACCATACAAACGGGCAGGAAACACCTTCGTATCGTTGAATATAAACACATCCTTATCATCAAAGTAGTTCAATACATCTTTGAACATCTTGTGCTCAATCTTACCTGTATTACGATGCAATACCATCAAACGCGACTCATCTCTATATTTCATAGGATGTAGAGCGATCTTATCCTCGGGTAACTTAAATTTGAATTGTGATAATTTCATATCTATTCCTTATTACGTTAATTATTTTCTTCCTCATTTTCTATTTCCTGCCCGTCGATCCACTCTTTAAAGTGTTCGGGGTTCAGACAGTCTTCCAACCGGACATCACCTACACGGGTACGGATCAATCCTGTCAGGTGAGCTCCGCTATGGAGTGCTTCGCCGATGTCGCGGGCCAGGGCACGGATATAGGTTCCTTTGCTGCATACGACACGGATTTGAATCATCGGTTCCGGATCATCCAGGCGACATTCCAGCAATTCAATCTCGTCGATAACAAGCTGTTTTGCTTTTAGTTCGACTTCCTCTCCTTTCCGGGCCAGTTCGTAAGCACGCTTACCGTCTACCATACAGGCAGAGAAGGCAGGAGGTACCTGATCGATGGCACCGATAAAGTGCGTCAGCACTTCTTCCACCAATTCCCTCGTGATATGTTCGGTAGGATAGGTGGCATCTATTTCATGTTCCAAATCGTATGACGGAGTAGTGGCACCCAAACGCAACGTCGCGACGTACTCCTTCGTATGATATTGAAACTCTTCTATTCGTTTTGTCGCCTTGCCTGTGCATAAAATCATCACCCCTGTTGCAAGAGGATCCAGCGTTCCCGCATGGCCGACTTTTAGTTTTTTCACTCCTATCCGGCGGCAAATATGATAGCGGGCATGCCCTACTACTTTAAATGAAGTCCATCCGAAAGGTTTATTGAAAAACAGTACTTCTCCCTTTTTAAAATTCATCAGCCAATTTCTAAGTTGTATCCAAGCAGCAGCATTACCAGAATGGTTCCGCCAACAATAATTCTATACCATCCAAATGCTTTAAAGCCATATTTCGTAACAAAGCTAATAAAGAACTTGATAGCCAGCAAAGCAACGACAAAAGCCACCACATTACCGATAATAAGTGCCGGCATGTTGTTGACAAGAATCTCGGTTCCACCATCCAGGAAGAGTTTCAACACCTTGTAACCGGTTGCCGCAAACATAGTTGGCACGGCAAGAAAGAATGAAAATTCGGCAGCATCCTTACGAGTCAACTTCTGGGCCATACCTCCGACAATGGTAGCCATCGAACGGGATACCCCCGGTATCATAGCAATACACTGAAACAAACCGATATTGAATGCCTTTTTTTCTGTCAGTACGGTATCTTCGCTTCCTTTCGAGAAAATCTTATCGCAGAACAGCATAAATATACCACCGATTACCAGCATCACTGCCACTATCGCTACACTTTCCAGCATCTCGTCTATCTTATCGCTAAACAGGAAACCCAAAATTGCAGCAGGAATAAAAGCCACCAGCAGTTTCCAGTAAAAATCGAATTTATGCAGAAAACACTTCAAAGCGGAAGCGCCTGCAGGAGCCGGTGTATGGTTCAACCGGAAAAAGCGTTTCCAGTAAAGGCAGACAACTGAAAGAATTGCGCCAAACTGAATAATTACAGTAAATGCTTTTACAAATTCTGTACTTTCTACTCCTAATATGTTTTGTGTAATAATCATGTGTCCTGTAGAAGAAACCGGTAGAAACTCTGTCAACCCTTCTACAATAGCAATAATAATCGTCTCAAATGTTGTTAAATCCCCCATCTTTATTCTTCTGTTTTTTGTGTTTTAGGTTTGCGCAATACTGCATAAATCATAGATATAAAGCCAAACAGGCAAACGACCGGCGCTACCTTGATTCTGCGTACACTGAAAATATCGGGTTCAAAAAGCGTTTCGGACGATGTAGGTCCCGTCATCAATAGAAAGCCGATAATAACAATCGCCATCCCTATTGCGAGCAAGATAAAGTTCACTTTATCAAAGGCAAATTTCTGCTTGTCAGACATAGTTTATTTAATTACAAATTACTAAATTCAATCATTCCCTTACTCTATCAGTCGGTTGTTACGGATGCTAATCACACGCAAACACAGGTTTGCCGTCAGTCATTCGCCATCCGCTAGATATAATACAGGCTGTTTGCTTTCATTCTCAAGTATTTATTCATGGAGAAATAGGCGCATAGCCACGTTATTACAATTCCAAACGCCAATACGCTTGCACAGACTATCAACATGACTTCAGGCGTGATGACCTGAAGCAATTCCTGTTCGTACGTCACGGCCCAATAAGCGGTCCCCATCAATATGGAATCGGCAACGATGGCTGCCAATATCCCGCTCCATACATTCTTTCGAAGGAATGGCCCCCGGATGAATCCCCAGCTTGCTCCTACCAGCTTCATGGTGTGAATGAGGAAGCGTTTGGAGTAAATAGCCAGTCTTATGGTATTGTTTATCAAGGCAAAAGAGATAAAAGTAAGCACTACCGCCAAGGCAAGCAGTACCAGACTGATATTTCGTATGTTATCATTCACGGCGTCAATTAACTCCTTTCGATAGAGCACATCTTGTATGTTGGTGTTCTTTTTAATCATTTTCTCTATCTTCGCAATGCTGTCGGAGTTTGCATAGTCGGAATGGAGTTTGATTTCAATGGAAGCGGTAAAAGGGTTATAGCCCAAGAATTCTTCCGGATCGGTTCCCATTGCTTCCGTCTGTTCTTTCAGTGCTTGTTTTTTAGAGATATATTCGGATTGTTTCACGAAAGGTTCCTGATTCAGCTTCTTCTGAAGTTTCAGTATATCCGCTTCTTTCATGTCGTCACTGATAAGAACGGAGAAACTGATATTCTCGCGGACATATACGGAAAGATTGTGTGCTGTCAATACGAAGAAGACAACCAGTCCCAGCAACAGCAACACTAATGTCGTACTGATACTCGACGTGATGAACTGCATGTCGAAAATCGAACCTGACTTATATTTGTTTTGATTTCCCATGCGTTATCTCTTTTTTCGGAATACATAAATCATTGAACTGCTGCGTTCTTTCCTTCCTAAAGCATTAAACCATGCTAACGTTCCGACAAACATCCCTTTCAGGAAACTGCACGAACTGCCACGATGTTTTTCGCTCAACATGGATACGTAGAACGCATCGAACGGCATCGGATGACGCGCCGCCATAATAAAGCCATGACGGGAAGCCAATTGTTGTATAGTGCCCGGAGTAAAATGCCAGAGATGACGGGGAACGTCGTATGCCGCCCAATACTCGCCATAACGTTGAGCATCATAAGAAGAGCAGTTGGGTACAGCTACAATCAATACTCCTTTTTCTGTCAGCAACTCATGAAGTCGCTGCCACACCTCATCAAGGTGTTCCAAATGTTCCATCACATGCCAAAGAGTGATAACATCAAAGCTGCCGGGAGCAAACTCTTTCAAAGCCGATTCGGGCTTTACGTCCAGATCGAAATGCAACTTCGCAAACTCACGTGCCTGCGGACTTTTCTCCACCGCCTCCACTTTCCATCCCCGGCGAACCATCGCATCAGAAAAGTAACCGGTTCCCGTACCTATATCGAGCAAACGCCCTGTTTTACGATGCGCTTCCTTAGCTACCAGGCGCGCTTTGCGGCCCAGCATATAGGAACGTACATAATGGTAGATATTATTCATCGCGCCTTTGCGCGTATCAGTGTGAGAGATATAGTCGGGAGTCTCATAATACTTGCCTATCTCTGCTTCCACGGGGACTCCTTGTGTGAATGTAAATCCACAGTCCTCACACGAATACAGTTCAAACTGTTCGCCCGAAGCATAAAAATCCGTACAAGTCATGACGCGTTTCAAGTGCGCACCGCCACACACCGGACAAGCATTTATACTGAGTTTCTCCATTAACTATCTAAGCAAAATTAAGTGCTGCCTCGAATGACAAGACAACACTATACCCGAATTTGGTGCAAAGAAACAAATAAAAAGTGATGGATTGGGGTTTCGTTAAGGACTTTTAATAGATAAACCAATTAAGACATCGGTATCTACAATTAGGCTAGCTGAAATATCAAGTGCATATTCTGTATGCGAGACATGTGACTAGGCAAATTTAATCTATTATATTGAGAAAGCAACCTTTCATTTCTCCATTTATGTAAAAGCAAATAAAAAATACCCTGACACAGAATAATTTCTAATTCCATATCAGGGTAACAACCAAATGAGATTACAAAATAGTCAACCTATATCAGGGTAAGACACTCTGTTTTATCGAACAATAATATAAAAAACGACCCTGACACTTAAGAATATTTCTATAACATGTCAAGGTAGTAATCGAGTTATAAATCAGGGAGTTTTACAAGTTTTTCAAAATTAGTTTTCCATATATCAAGTTCAAATAGAACTCCATCAACATCCACATTTAAGGATGCAATAACCTCAACTCCATCAATATCTGTAAATTGAAATTCACTAATTTGTCTACCCAATTTCCCACTTTCATTTATTTTCCCCTGTGGAAACAAATACAAACTGCCCATCATCCATTGGACATACTAATAAGCCATTTTTCCAATCTTCAGACATTTCTAAAGATGACTTATGAACAAGTAATTCAATAAGTTGTTCCTCTTGCTTAGTCGGTATTCTATAAAATTTCATGTATTCTTCCTATATTAAATGTTCCATCAGAAAGTTTAAAAGCTGTATACTGTATATTTCGACCACCTATTCTAATAATCTAATTGAAAGGTCTACCCGCTACTACTTGCGAAGAAACAGTTTCAAAATGAGTTCGTATCATTGACTGTACTACTGATCTATCCAAGCCTAAAGCGTCTGTATGCCGAAAAGTATGATATACTTGATTTGCATTACCTCCAAATCGAATAACAGGAGTCGTTATAATTTTCTTTCCACGCACTGCATTTATTAATGCATTTCCTGATTTTAAAAACGGAACTGGTATAATTGTTTGCATTGCAGGTTGTAGCATCCCTGCAACAGCATCTAATTGATTTTCCGTTCTCACATACTCCATTCCATGAGTTTCGCAAAGTTCTTGAAATTTAGCGTCTGCAATATACGCATCCCATTGTTTTTCAACTGCTAAATTTCTACCTGTATTTCTGCCATCCCAGTCAAACTTTCTATTTACAACAACTTCAACTTCATCATCAGAATGTACGATTTGAGTACTTACAAAATATTCCCCACCTACATCTTTTAGAATTTGGCCTCCACCATCAAACAATTTATACAACCAGGTTCCAAATTTTGTCGAAAACAGCCTATTGGATCAACTTTGCTTACAAAGTTATTCACACAATAAACATAAGGTGACTCACTATAATACATCTCTACCATCGGATCCACCGCATGCCAACGCTCAATCGCCGCATCATAATACCTTGCCCCATAATCGTACCAATCCATTCTTCCAATCCAACTCTTTGCCATTATACTTATATGGCTGCACATTATTACATACAACAATTAGTTAAACTGATATCAGGGTAAAATAGACCCGCATTATTTATTAATTATTAATCCTCCTGGTTTCTCATTACAATGCCCGTATATTACATTAGTTATACAACTATCTCTATACGCGTATTGCCATTCCATTTCGGAATCTCCCATATTATGTAATTCATATTGATATCTCTTAGGAATTATACAAGTTATTGTTGTGGTTTTATGAGTCTTTTTAAAAAAAGGCTCATAAAAATTACCACCATAATAAAAATCATATCCACCATAATAAAACACAGCATCTGTCCATTTAGCGTGATTAATGTATTTAGATAGATAAACTGCAGAAATTCCAAACTGTGTGATAGAATCACTCCAAACCCCATAAATAAAAGCCATTTTTATTTTGAGTCCCTGATACATAGGACACTCCTTTGTTTTCATTATTATAGAATCCAATAGCGGATAAAGGCATTCCCTGGCTTCATAAACTTCAATTTCTTTAGTCATATAATCTTTAACTTTATAAGGTCTAAATTTAACAACTTCTTCGCTAGACTTGCATCTAACAAATAACAGAAGTGACAACATAACAAGCGAAAAACAAACTAATATTTTCATAACTTTTTTATTTCATTATTGACGTACTTTATTTGTATAGTCATAATATTTTCCATTGTTCAATATTCTGAAAGTAGCTTTAGGAGAGTCTTCTAATATATTTTTAGCCTTTCCTATATCCCCCCCATGCATACCATTCAAGCCCTTTTTAAGTCCCGATGGCGTATTATGTCCAATTCCAGGATGAATATGATCTGCTCTCATTACCTCAAAACCCAATCGAATATATTTATTAATTTGGTAACTTCCAAGGCTCACTGTACTATTTTCATGACTTGTGATTATCAAATTAACACTATTTCCTTGTTTATTTTTCATCAAAGTATTACTCCATTCCACATTGGTGTTTTTATCAAAAAAGTTCATGATATTCAATGACTCTTTATCACTTTTCACCTCATAGGCATGATTCCTTATTTTTTCTCCTGTCGCTTCCCCTTCCTGACTATTAATAGCACCTATAACTTGTTTAGTACTCATATTCTTTGCTTCTGTTCCTGATAGGATTCCTTTACTAATCTGTATTCCTGTTTTATTGCCTGTCGTATCATAGTCTTTCACAGTTTTAGATGAATATTTTTTCTTATTATATAATACATCGTAATCATCACCTCCCTCATCGTTTACTTTTGAGATGTAACCGTTTTC
>OMDR01001115.1_pt1 | contig 14061 bp, 12 predicted proteins | sample 1645251 | NCBI WGS metagenome assembly OMDR01 (sample SAMEA103958142, study PRJEB25191) | human gut metagenome | biome: human-associated habitat [ENVO:00009003]; feature: intestine environment [ENVO:2100002]; material: feces | place: Germany | collected 2013/2015 | reverse complement strand
TAGATTCACATCTGTAAGAGAAAGTTGGAAAGCATTAGGATTTGGCTTAATGCACCCGGTAATCAATAAAACAGTTTTGTTCATATCAAGCATAGCACGGTCTCCCTTCTGCTATGCTTAACCGGATCAGTAAACTATCGCTTACCCCCCCCCTGTTTAGTTTTACCATAAATGAACATCAATCCAATTTTCCGTGGTAAAACTGCACATAACAATTGATTAAGCAAAACCTTTCTATTCCCATCCTTAGTTCTATGATGTATCAGGCAAATCGGATAATCCTCTTGTCCAACATGGTCTCCATAATAAACCATCTCGCATCCATTTCGAATATACTTTTCTGGCAATCTTCCATACTGTGATGGATCTGACCATGCTTTCAACTTATACTTTTTTACTAACAGGCTTAGTATTGATTGATCTTCTCGATGATCATAAAAGTATCTTGCTTCCTGTGTCTTATCTTCTGGTGGAGCCAGTGCTTTTATATCACAGCAATACTGAAGCCACTCATCTACAAACCTTGTACTGAGCTCAGATTTCTTGAACGCGCAAAACGTTCCAGAAATCTGAGCAGATTCCTTATATTCTTCCGTGTTGCAATCTAAAATATCAAATGTTTTCTGTTTCGTAAACTGTTTTTCCTTTAAGGGAAGTACCGAAACCCAAACATCCTGCTCTTGCAATTTAGAAAGAATGCCATCTACATTTCTGAAAAAGCATGCCCCGGAATAACAATAAAAAAGGATTTCTCCATCCTTCATATTATCCAGCGTCTTCTTTATCAAATATGGTTTCCATAGCCAAAGACCGTTGCCGCGCTTATATTTAAAAATTTCTGCATTGGCCTCTTTAAACGATTCTTCTATATCTTTCGGACCGTACTCTATAACATCTGTAAAGCCTGCTGTTTTTGCCGTTTTCGTCTGCAATTCTTGTGCAGCACGATACGCATCATTTGCATAGCTTATTAAAATGATTTTTTGCTTTTTCTTTTGAGGAAAATGTATATCTTTCATTAGAAGCCACTCCTCCCTTCAATAAATCAAATTTTCTATCTTATTACTTTCCGATAATTTTTTTCACTGCATCGCGAACAGGTATCAATTTTCTGCATTGCCAGTAAAAACTATTTCCTATCTTCTGCTTTCGCTCGTAGCGTTCTCCCCAATAAAATCTATTTCTTCTAAAGGCCATTGCATCATCTTGAGAAAATATGTTAAAAAGGAATTCTTCAAGCTCATGTTGCTGCTTGTTAATATTATTGTTTTCTGTAAAAGCTGGAGTTTCTAGCATCTGATAATAGGCATCATCATCATTGTCCAGCCTTTTAACTTCTTCTACTATTTTTTCAATTGCTTCTGGTTCACCTTTCTCCGTCAATCCATACTCATGGCAATTGATAAAGCTACCAGAATTAAACTCGCGCGTTATGTTAGGATTCCCCCAGTAGATTGGAACAGCTCCCGCTGCAAAAGCACCGATTATTTTTTCAGTTGTATAACCAGATGTCGAGGTGTTCTCAAACGCTATAACAAATTTATGTCTTGTTTGGAACTCCAACTTATTATCTACTGGACCTCCTATATTATTTCTATACCGTCCACCTGATGAAACCAATTTATATTCTGAAAGAGCATCAAATACTCGCTCGCGACACTGTGCAGCCTTTGAATTTGAATACACAAAAGAACAAAAATCCGACTTTAAGCTAAATTTACGCTTTGCATTTTCATGTTTATGTAATGCCAGTTGCACATCTGATGCATAATCATCTCCCTTATACGCTGTAAACCCATCTACCAAATACAATGGAAAACGAATATACCGATCTTCAAACTCAATATAATGAAATCCTATTCCACAATCATACAAATTAAAATCCGGAACCAAGTTTTCTGCCGTATAAAAAATCCGGACACAATTATACTTAAATGGATTTTCTGATTTGACTGAACAAAAAACATAATCTGGTCGATCCGATATCTCTACATCAAATCTTTTTCTCAATATATTAATCAGAAAATTATTATTTACATCAAAGTTTCCGTCCATCCCGTCAAAATTGATTTTAATCTTTCTCATCGCTCTCTCCTCACATAAATTTATCGTTTCGAGTCCTTATAAAACAAATGCTTAATTTTATATGAAATTCGATTAAAATCGCCATATCTAACGGCCTTTACTAACGCTACAAGCTTTCGCCAGAATTGCCGACAAGGTGAGTTCCATGCGAGAATTTCATTTACTCGTTGCTCATATTTTAAATCTCTTACCATGAATTCGGGTTCTTTTAATGGAAACTCAAGTTCATAGGTTTTCATAAAGTAAAGTTGTCTCCAACCTTTTGGAATTTTTTTCAAATCATCGGCTGAATGCATTGAATCACTTCCAACACCAATATTTGAAACTAGATTTTTTGATGGCACAATATAAATTTGATTTTCTGTAAATCGGAGCAGATTTTTATAAAATTCAACATGTGGAATATGTCCTTCCCACATAGCATCATCCACCGTTTTTTGTATTCTTCTTTCATATCCAGGCTTTATTTGCTTAGCTACATCTTTTGCACATCGAATAGCATACTTGTTATTTCTAAAGTCCAAATTCATACTTTCATAGGTTCGCTTCCAAAGTGCATATCCCCAAATCGAACCTTCTCCGCTGAAGAAATAATCACCATCAGGTTCTGAATAGTTTCCCAAGTAATTCAAACCTGTAATAAAATGTACTCGTAAGTCATTCTCATACTTATCCAACATTTGTCTGCAAAATTCAAAGAATGACACCGAAACAACTAAATCATCTTCTAAGAACACACAGCGATCTACGATTTCAAAGACCTTGTCCATTGAATCAAAATATGTACGAAACAGCCCTTTATTCTCATCTGAATAAAACCTATGGACCTCACAATCCCAGTCAATATTATCTGCAATTTTTCGACATTTATTAACATTTTCAACATCCGACTTCACATTTTCTCTCGGACCATCTGATATTAGAAATAGAATCCTTGGCTTAGCAGATTTAATCACAGCAAATGTTTTTTCAAAATCATTTGGACGTGCGAAGAAATTAACCGCAACAGGGACGTCCACCTTCCATTCTGATTTTACCATTAAATAAATTCTCCTTTACAGTCTTCTTGCATCTTTAAATACAAATTTATAAATCCAACATACAATAATAATTGTAAACGGGTATGAAAGCATAAAAAAATGATTGCTAAAAAACATTTCCAATGTTGCTTGCGCAATCATTGCATAACAAGCGATATCGATTGGTGAATTTGATATTCTATATTTATTATATACTTTAGCAACGAAATAGCCCAAAAACGCTGATTCCATCGCTGACCCAATAATTCCAAAATCCTTAAATAGTACTGTCACAAAACCGAACGTATTAAAACTCGAATAAGATACAAGTTCATACTTTCCAACAAACAAACTATCAAGCTGAAGCCAGGAAAGCAGAGGTTTAAAAAACCATAATCCATATGTATGCTCCGCCTGTGTTTCCATAACATACTGAACATTATTCCAAGCTGAAACGAGATACATATATGGAAGTTGCAAGACAGCTGGTCCATTCCACTGAATAGTACTTGCGTAATAGTTGTTTGTTCCAGACGTATAGTCTATCATATTTGTAAATAATTTATTCAGTGAAAAATCATTTTGTTCCTGAACTAAAGATTTCATCGGAAAAGCCACAAAAATCATAAATGCTGCTACTATAGCAATCCAAAAATATAATTTTTTCTCATCTTTATCTGATTTAATTGCAAACCTTTGATAGCTTAAAATGGTAACGATTCCCATGCTTAAGAAAATTGACTTGTTAAAGCTTGTCGCAAAAGAAAGAATTGTCATCATATAAACAATCAATAGTAGTGCTTTACTCTTTGACTTCCATGCACATACAATTGCTGGGTACAGCAAATAATTAATTGTAGATCCAAGAAAAAAACTAGTACCAAAGATGATTTTACAGACTTCTGGAATTTTTGAAAGTGTTAGCATAATAATGCAATGCAAAATCAATCTAGTTCTTTGATTTTTGTCATCTGCTTCCATTTCACTATTTAATATGTAACAATTATCTGTATTTTCATTTTTTGTACACAGCCACAATATGAGCAGAAATGCAGCTATATTCATAACTCCTAACAGCCAACATTGATATCCTAAATGTTTCAGATACCTATGACTAATTCGCTCAGTATATATCAGCAACGATAACGGAGTAATTGAAAAGAGTAAAAATGGATTAATTTTCTCACCTTGTGTCAATCCCAGTGAAAGCGAAATCACAAATAACACTCCCACTATACACCTTAATACTGTTTCAAGTATTCCATCGGAGAATCCCGTGGTTAAATACACTATACTCAACCCGCATACGATACATACAAAAACTGTAACAAAGCTTTTTTTCTTAACAATAAAATGTGATCCCATTAACTTTCCCTCGTCATTCTTTAAGATTGTCGATCAACATTTCTACACGTTTTTGCCAAGTAAATTCTTTAGATTCAAACATATTATCTCTCATATCACTGGTCTTTCTAGCGTTGTAAATTGCCGCACTTATAGACCTTCCGTCATTATTAGGAATTAAACAATTAAGTCTTTTGTAACTTCTACAAACTTCTTCGATTTGTCCAACTGCAGTTCCAATAAATGGCAGCCCTGCACCAATCATATCATACATCTTTAACGGTGAATAATAGAAATTATCCTTCTTAGCATACGGCATAATACCAAGATCCGATGCATACAAGTACTGTTTCATTGTTTCCAGACTTACTTTTCCCTTGAAAATCATATTGGTATGAGTATTCGCATACTCTGCAATCATATCATGCATTTCACCATCACCGAGAACGAGAAAAACAATATCTTTTTCTTTTTCCATGGCCTGTGCTGTTTCACAGAAACTTTGGATTCCATGCCAAATTTTTAAGCTACCTACGAATGTTACAACGAACTTATCGATCCATCCCTCTTTGGTTCTTACCTGCTCCCGAATCGCCTTGCGTTCATCTCCATTTTCATGATATAGTTCTCCCATGTAACCATTAGGAATGACAACAAACTTTTCCTTTGGAATATGATAGTGGTCACACAGCATATCTCGGCAAACATTAGAGACGACATAAACATAATCAGATGCATCGATAATCCGTTTTTCCCATGCCTCAATTCGCTTAATCATCGGCTCTTTTTTGATGACCCCACGTTCATAGAACATGGGCGTATTAATCTCATAGACCAATTTTGCATTATACTTTTTAGCAACATGAATCGCAGTTACATCAAAATCAGTAGAACGTGCCAGAATATGTGTAGGTACAAAGTCTTTCTCCGCCAGTTCCTTACTGATTTCATTACTTTTTTTTACTGAAAGATATTTTTTTCTGAAATATCTGATAACTGCCAATGGTGCTTTTAACTTACTCTTTAGTTTATTAGCTCCTAAATTAACAGGCTTTCCCGATCCATCCTGTGGTTGCGGGAAAGAAGCGACATTTTCTTTTCCTAAAATGCTTTCAAAAGCCTGCAACATACCAACAGCATGAGAATTACTTCCATCCCCAGTTGCAAGTTCATCATTTATATATAAAAGCTTCATTTCTGCTTTTTTCTGCATGATGTTTTCTCCTTTTCTCATATATCCATATATATCTCCGCTCTTTGTCCATCTATCAATTGGCTTTGAAGCACATTCAACCAGGCATACTGGTTTCTAATCTTCATTGTGTGAAACAGCGGAACAATTTGGTCTTCCACTTTGCATGTGACCCCTGCATCTGTGAACATAGGCAAATTAACCATTATTTTACCTTTTCTGTTATTCTTCCATATAATACACAGACGATCCTTTAATACTTCTACATCTACAGTTGCGAATATCGGTGCTATCATCTCTTTCTCCGGTGAATGGAAATCAGGCAATATTTTGTGAATGTATCTGTTGCGTGAATAGTCTTGATTCTGCTTAACAGAAATTAATCCACAATAATTACGAAGTGCAATATCAGCAAACGTATACTTGTTACCAAATGCTCCTTGCCACGGTGCAAAGCATCCCTTTACAATTACGCCATTTTTCTTCGTCCATATCAATGCAACAGAAGGCCCACGCTCTGACAAATACTCCGTTCGTCCTTCAAAAGTAACCACCATGTATTTTTCTGAACGCTTCACTCTCAAACCGCTGTCACATGGTTCCACAAACTCCGGGGTCACAACAGAAGAGTTGACATCGTCCAGACTAAGCACGAGCCAGAGCAGCAGATGCCCCGTATAAACAGAGCAGTAGTGGTAATCCCACCACAGGTATTTTTCTTCTCCTTGCCAATCATTCAGCATCATATTATGATTTTCCAGCATGGTCGTTAATCTCTTTTGCACATAGCTCACCGCTGTTGTGGCCTCTTCTCTTCCAGCAGAAACAAGCAAGTAGATCCATGGTCCCCATGCAAAAATCTGATTTGTACCACGTCCCAGATAGTTGATGTCACCATCTGGCGAAACCACATTCAATAATGCCCCCAGTTCCTTGGAGATATCTATTTTTTCCCCTCGAACTCGCAAAAACTGCATCACTGCAACCGTGGAAACATCATATTGCAAGTTAAAGCTCTTTCCTTTTGGAATACGATCATCGATAAATCCATCTTGATAGGTGGCATCCACAATGATTTTTTTACACTTATTGCATATCTCTTTATATTGTTTCTCGCCCGTCCACTGATATCGCCTCATATTGACATACCAGCGCATTGGATACCAGTTAATCGTGGGATTGTTACTGTCCTGCGTTGACAGGACAGTATTTTTTATACGTTCCGCCAGTGCTTGATTTACTTCTTTTACTGAATCATAAGCTACACACAGCGCAAAATTATTAAAATCGAAATGATAAGCAGTGAGCTTTATACTACTGCGCCATCTATCCAGCACACTTTCGAGGAGTGCTATACCCTTATCAAGCAAAGCCTGATTTCCTGTTTTTCTACCGTAAATTACCCATGCTGCCGCCGCATGGGTCGCACCATAATGTGCTGATATCTCTTCTTTATCTATAGGATCTACAAATCGCAGAAAGCCCTTATCATCCTCTTTCAGCCAAGTCAATGTTGTTATGTTTAGCTCGTCAATCATTGACTTTATTACATGCTCCATCATTTTAACAATTTCCTTTTCCACGCCTTCAGTTTCTCATAATCAAACACTCTCAGCAAAACCGGTCTAGCAATCGTAATACACAAATTCACAAAATTAGGACAGGTATGTATTCTGTGCCCAAAAGTTTCAATGGCAAGACCAACCCGCTGGATAGCCAAACCAATAGAATTCATCACCCGAACAAAAACAGATGCCTTCTGATATTTTTTTACCATCACCGCATCGGTCTCCATGCTCCTGCCCAACGTCTTGCTCAATAGTCGCAGATACTTTACCTTCTTTGGCTGATAGCCAATTGTCGTTGCCGCATAGATATCAGCTTCCACCGGGTCGTTGGAGCATACCCGATAACCTGTATCTACATCAATTCCCTGAACTGGACCATTGCGCTCCATGCCATAAAATGCATCTACTATATTCAAGTCAGGCTTGATTGCCAATACCAAATCATGAATAGTCTGATGAATAAAAGGATGATTGTGATACTTTTCGGCGTCAGGTAGGCAACCAAATAAATTCTTGCAAGTTCCTGTATAACCAGTAACAGTATGGGTTTTCAAGTTACTCAAATTAATGATGAAGTCTGCCTCTAATAGTGTTTTTGACAACCACAGCTGACTGTCAACATTTATATACCGAATAAACCGCTTGTCCTCCACATGTACCATACGGTCACGGGACATATCCAGCAAATTAGTCTTCTCCCCCGCACTTTCGGATAGATGCAAGCTCTGAGGCAACTCCAAATGCTCAAACTTCAGGAATGCATAGCCATATCCTGTACTATCAGACTCTGCAATATAAATCAACGCCTCTGGATTCAAATTATGCACAAACTCAATTGTTGAACGTAATAAATCCTGATCCGTCATAACATGGGTTTTAGGGTCAACATAGGTACCTGCTGCAAAATTAGGCTTGATAACAATTTTGTGAGCAAATTTCAACTTTTCTCGTAAACCCAGTGTTTCTATAATTTGAATCCATTCTTCATTAGAAATGGAACGATTTTTATTTATATAGATCATTTTTTCACCTTTCAGCCTTAAATTTTTTCAAGCTGTTATATACCTCCAACGCATAGGAGCTACCATATACAAAGGCGGTACTTGTATACATATGATGTACAACTGCGCCTTCGATTGTATAAGAGAAGATTCCGCCTGCTTCTTCTCCATTAATTACGGTGTGCTTTGCACACCATTGGAGTGACATCTCTACTGCTTTCAGAATCCTTTTATCAGGGTTTCCAGTTCTGTACCAATCCAGCAAGCATCTTGCAATTACAGGAACTGCCTTGCAGTCCTCGCCCATCATGGGCTTCAGCAAATTATACGACCATCCACCATTCTTCAGCTGTAAACTCAAGATGGTATTTATACACTCGTCGATAATTCGCTTAATTTCCACATCTTTCAAAATTCGATATGCAGGAATCAAGCCTTCCAATGCCCATCCCTGTCCGCGCCCAAATGCGCCACCATACTGATGATCATTTCCATCAATTGCCGTTGAGAAGCACTTTTCTTTTGGCATATAGAAAGCCTTCACATAAGCCGCTGTGAATCTCTTTAAAAAAGTCAGGTAATGCTCCTCACTGGTAATCTCATACAGCCTTGCGAAAAGTCCTGCTGTAAAACCAGTATCAACAATATTATGATCACGAACCCATTCATCTTTACTTGTGTCAAACGCGAACCATACCATGCCATCCGGACGAGCAGTTTCTTCCGTCCATTTTGCATTTCGCACAGCCGCATCCAAATACTTTTTTTCTTTAGTACTTTCATACAATTCCAAACAGCAATTCAATGCAATGTAGCAGGAATCATTTGGTGCCAACTGCGGAGAGACACCTTTGCGGGTGTAATCATTTCGGACAATCCATCCGCCACAGGGCTGCTGTTGCTTCAGAATAAAATCTCCAAGTTTTCTTGCCTTTTCGATCTCGCCGACTGAGCAATAATATCGAACGACAGCTGCGTTGGTCCAAACCCAGCTAGGAAGACACCACGCCTGACATTCCTGAATATATCCGGCATAATGCATTCCTGCATTACGATAACCATCACCGATTACAGACTTTCCCAAAAATTTAGGCCATACACTCCTAGCTGATTCCAAGTCAGTTGCACATTTGTGTTTTTCTTTCTTTTTTTGAAATGACACCGGATAATTTTCATCAAATTTTGAACTCACCAAATTCTCAATAGGATACACCTGTGATTGATAAATCTTGTTTTCTCCTAAAGAAATTTCATTAATGAAATCTCCGTCTTTAACCATGAACACTCGTCCCTGAAGCTTTTCTTCCGGAAAACTGACCAGCTTCACCGTATCAGGAAGATCATTATTTCTATTTAAGAGTTTTTTCGCTGTTCTATGGATCATTCCATATAATTCATACTTCATACGGCAACTGGCACCTTTCTTATATTTTCTCGAAAACTCTCTCCACGTTTCCGATGTAGTTTTTTTGGTTGAATCTAGTAGTTACTATTTTTCGATTCTTTACAAGCGTCTCTCTCAAATCTTCACAAGACAGCTTGATGATTATTGCATACGTTTGTTTTGCATCCGCTTTGTTTTTCTGTATCGCAATCCCATTCACACCGTCTTCCACAATATCCGGGATGCCTGCATGATCTGTGGTAATGATAAACATTCCATTACCCATTGCCTCCAGAATACTAATGGGCTGTCCTTCATTCGGATATCTAGTAGGTAACGCAAAAATATAGCATTCCTTTAACAGTCTCTTCTTTGCTTCCCCACCTACGATACCGTGATATGTAACATACTCTTCCAGCTTATTATCCTGTACATAGCTTTCAAAGTATTCTTTTTCGCTGTCCTCAAAAAACTTTCCTGCAAAGTCAAAATGGAATCGTTTCTCTCCACCTGCGTCCACACGTTCTTTTTCTGCTTTCGCCATTTCCAGAACAAAAGGATAGCCTTTACTTCTGATAAAATTGCTCAACCACAGGACATGAAGGATCTTCTTATTCTCTAAAGCAGCCAGCTTTTCTTCTATTTCTTGATCTGTGAGGAGATACTGGTCATCGACGCAGTTCTCCACAACAAAGATTTTGTTGTCATCAATCATTCCCTCAAAAATTTTCTTGAGAGACTTTGACAAGACAATTGCTCCAGCAAGTTTCTTGATTGCCTTATAATTCGCTTTCCGCTGCCAGCCAGCCATATCGTTATCTACTAACTGGCGGTAATATCCACCATGCAGATGAATCAGGCATTTCTTATGCTGCAATTCTAACAGCTTAAAAATGACCAAGTCTCGCAAGTTGCCGCCTTTTGTCTGGCTAATTGTGAAATAGAACAAATCTGCTTTGCTCTTACTAATCTTCAGTAGATTTTTCAAGAAGTTTTTGTTGTTGGTAATGTCTACTTTTTCAAATTCAAACTCGCCATCCGGATTCATTGCTGCGTTAAGTTCTGAATTGTACAGTGTATCAACCGCTTTAGATAATCCATGCATCGGAGGAGGAAACTGTGCAATAAAGCATATTTTCTTTTTACTCATCACTTATTGCCCTCCAGCCTCTTAATAACCCTCGCCGGGTTTCCAGCAATCACGCAGTTATCCTCAAACTTACCGCACACAACCGCACCGGCACCGACAACACATCCATCGCCCAGCACTGTGCCTTTCAGTATTATTGAATTGCACCCAATGAAGCAGTTCTTGCCGATCTTAATCTCTCGGCTCGGCACCAGATCACTGTCGCCACCGTTTTCATCACGCAGGAGCTTGTTTCTCGCTTCTGCCTCAATGGGATGGAAGTCGTTGTCCAAAATCTTGCAGTTGCCGCCGATGCAGGTGTTCTCGCCAATTGTAATCTTCTTTCTAGCGTAGATTGTTGCTCCGCTTATTCCAACATTATCGCCAATTTCAATCTCCGCTCCCGGAGCACGAGTGACAATGATTGTTCTGCTGTAAAGGCCAACCAGATTACTGAGGAAGCTGCTCTTGATCGTGACGTTCTCACCAATCTTTAGCTTGGCACCGCCCTTGTTGAAGATGATTGGCACACCCTTCAGCAAGAGGTTCTTTCCATATTCAACTTTCGTCATCTTCATAACCAGCTTGAACCAGTTACTGTTCATACCTCTCGCCTCCTTTACAGCTTCAGAATTTCTTCTGCGTACTTTCTCACCGACACGTTTCTGGTCAGATTCTTCTCCAGATTCTCACGACCTCTGGCTCCCATCGCCTTCAACTCACTGTTCCCAGCGTTATCAATGAACCAGCGGATGTTCTCTTCGACCTTGTCATACTCGCCCGGCTCGCAGCAAAGACCGCCGTGTGTGTCTTCGATCAGGCAGCGAACCTCTGAGCCTGACTCCAAGACCCCTAAAATTGGCTTCGAAGCGGCCATTATGCCGTAGGCCTTCGATGGGCAGCTCACGCCTTTAATGCCTTTCGCATTCACACACCAGTGAACATCGCCGGCGTTCAGGCTATAAATCAAGTCAGCTTTATCTTGGTACGGAATGAAAGTCACATTGTCCATGTGATGCTCTTTCACATACAGCACCAGCTTATCCAACACAGAACCAGCACCAACAAAAGCAAATACAACCTCTCGACCATCTGCAGTCTTGGTACCTGGCTTGATTTTCTCCACAACCTTAATCAGATTCTCGAGGTCATAGTACAAACCAATATTGCCGGAGTACATGATGACAAATTTGCTATCCAAACCGTATTTCTTCTTGAAAGCCAGAACCTTCTCGTTATTTTCATCCAACGGATAAATCTCGTTCTCATCGATCCAGTTGTTGATCATAACGGTCTTCGGAACTTTCTTACCCTTGAAGCGGTTCTCTACCGTCTCCACCAGATCGCGGCCGACTGTGATCACAAGGTCACTGCGCTTGCAGCTGAACTTATCGAACCACATCATGGCATCGGTGATGAACTTGCTCTTGGTGTAACCAACAGCCAACACCTGCTCCGGGTTAAAGTCCTGAATATTATAGATGTACTTGGCGTGTTTCATCCATTTGCCCCAAACGCCCAGCAGACCGCCGAGAATCGGAGGCTGGGAGATGGAGAACACATAGTCCATCTTGCCAACCTTAAAGGTTGCTCCCATTGCTCCAAAGAAATAGGAAACAATGTTCTTCACCCGGCTCTTCTTATTGGTCTTGCTAAACTCCGGCACCCGGATTCTCAGCACCTTCACGCCGTTGATCTCTTCTTCGTAATATTTCTTTGTCTTATATTTATCTTCAATGGTTCCTAAATAGCTAGGAACCACACAAATTACCGTAATATCAAACTTATCCAACATGCCCTCTGCGAGTTCGCGGAGAATCTGACCTGTGGATGCAGTATCAGGTATGTAGTAATGTGCATAAATCAGCAGTTTCTTTTTTGCCATTCTGCATCTCCCTCTATGTATTTTTCTCTGCTTGCTCTTTAGTCACGCTGGAAAATATCGCGTGTATAAACCTTATCCTTCACGTCATCCAGACACTTGTCATAGCGGTTTGCGATGATGGCATGGCTCATTTCCTTGAACTTAGCAAGATCATTGACCACCAGACTACCAAAGAAAGTCTCGCCGTCTTTCAGGGTAGGCTCATAAATAATGACAGTTGCGCCCTTTGCCTTGATACGCTTCATGACACCCTGAATAGAGCTCTGACGGAAGTTGTCGCTGTTACTCTTCATGGTCAGACGATAAACACCAATGGTCACAGACTTTTCCTGCGCTTTATCGTATTCGTTGTCCTCGTCATAGCCGTAATAGCCAGCCAGCTTCAGGACACGATCAGCAATGAAGTCCTTACGGGTTCTATTGCTCTCAACGATTGCTTCAATCAGGTTTTCCGGCACATCTGCGTAGTTAGCCAGCAGCTGCTTGGTATCTTTCGGCAGGCAGTATCCGCCGTAACCGAAGGACGGATTATTGTAATGGCTGCCGATACGAGGATCAAGGCAGACACCGTCGATGATCTGCTGGGTATTCAGCCCCTTGCTCTCTGCGTAAGTGTCCAGTTCGTTGAAGTAAGCAACACGAAGAGCCAGATAGGTGTTGGCAAACAGCTTAACGGCCTCTGCCTCGGTGAAGCCCATGAACAGCGTGTCGATGTTCTCCTTAATAGCACCTTCCTGCAACAGACCAGCAAACTCATGTGCGGCTTCTACCAAACGCTCATCGTTCAGGTCAGTACCAACGATGATACGAGAAGGGTAAAGATTGTCATACAGTGCCTTGGACTCACGCAAAAACTCCGGGCTGAAGATGATATTCTTGCTGTTGAACTTCTCACGCACGGATGCAGTGTATCCAACCGGAATGGTGGACTTGATGACCATGATGGCATCCGGATTGTACTCCATGACCAGCTTGATCACAGCCTCGACTGCGCTCGTGTCGAAGTGCTGCGTGTGGCTATCGTAGTTCGTAGGAGCCGCTATAACAACAAAGTCCGCATCAGAGTATGCAGCCTTTGCATCCAGTGTTGCGGTCAGGTTCAAGTCTTTCTCGGCCAGATATTTTTCGATATAGTCATCCTGAATCGGGGACTTGCGGTTATTGATCAAGTCCACCTTCTCCGGGATGATATCCACAGCAGTCACCTGGTGGTGCTGGGAGAGCAATGTGGCAATCGACAAACCAACATAACCGGTACCGGCAACCGCAATTTTATAATCCTTTTTCATAATCCTATATCCTCCTGAAATTCATCTTACTTATATGGAAGGCTCATATTGAGCAAAAGCAATCTATATGAAACAGCGTGTTCATCATCCATGCCGGATGAGCTATCGCGCTGTAGTTATCATTTTTCTCACAGTGATCATCTTCCGACCACCACTGAATCTTTT
>OMDR01001112.1_pt1 | contig 14085 bp, 13 predicted proteins | sample 1645251 | NCBI WGS metagenome assembly OMDR01 (sample SAMEA103958142, study PRJEB25191) | human gut metagenome | biome: human-associated habitat [ENVO:00009003]; feature: intestine environment [ENVO:2100002]; material: feces | place: Germany | collected 2013/2015 | reverse complement strand
GGCCGCGGCGGGCAACAGCGACGTGGCGATCGGAAACGTCGTCGGCTCGAACCTCTTCAACGTCTTTCTGATCCTCGGCGTCTGCGCCCTGATCCGGCCGCTGCCCCTCACCCGGAGCAACATACGGCGCGACATTCCCTTCGGCATGGCCGCGTCGCTGATCCTGCTGGCCGTCACTTCGGACCGCCTGATATGTGCGGGGGCGGCGGACAGAATCGGCCGCATCGACGGCATCGTCATGGTGGCGCTCTACATTGCGCTGATGTGGTTCACGATCCGCACCACGAAACGGCCTGAAGCGGCGCCCGCCGATGCCGGCGCCAAAAAGCCGGCGGCCCTCTGGCTGGCGGTCGTCATGATCGCCGGAGGACTCGCCGGGCTGATTTTCGGCGGCGACATGTTCCTGAAAAGCGCCACGGAGATCGCCCGCAGGCTGGGCATCAGCGAATCGGTTATCGCCATTACGCTCGTCGCAGGCGGCACGTCACTGCCCGAACTGGCCTCGTCGGTCGTATCGTTGCTCAAAGGAAAGTCCGAAATGGCGCTGGGCAACGTCATCGGGTCCAACATCGCCAACATACTGCTGATCCTCGGCGTGAGCGCGACGATCCGCCCGCTGACGATGGGCGGCATCACGACGACCGACATTCTGATGGTGGTGCTAAGCTCCCTGCTGTTGTTGCTGACAGCGTTCACCTTCCGAAGGAAGCAGATCGACCGCTGGGAGGGCGCGATCTTCCTGATGATATACGTCGCCTATATCTGGTATCTGATACGCTGACGGAACAGATACACGCACAAAACACGCCCCCGGCGGCGTTTGCACACAAGACGAATCCCTGCCTCGGCAGGGATTTTTCACGGCTGCCGGTCCAGATAGCGGTCGATCAGCCGCGGCACGGCATAGTCGCCCAGCGTGGCGGTCGGCACAGAGGGGAAATCCACAGGGGAAAAGATCTCGATGCGGTGGAACACGGCATGCAGCGTCTGGTGCGAAAGCTGGTGTTTCGGCATTGCGACGCTCCGCAGCAGACGCCATTCGACGCCGCCCAACACGGTTCGGAACTCTTCCGAAGCGGTTAGTTCCGAAAAATCCGCCGCACGGTCCGTCTCGATCATCGGAAACTCGTACAGCCCCTGCCAGATGTCGCCTTCCCCGCGCCGCCGCAACAAGGTCCGGTCGCCGCATGTAACGTGCAGGTAGTTGAACCAACGGTCGCGCACCTTGGTTTTCGACTGCTTGACGGGACGCTCCGCAACCGTTCCTGCAGCCAGAGCCAGACAGCGCGACGCAAGCGGACAGTCGGCGCATCCGGGCTGCGCCGGAGTGCATTGCAGCGCCCCGAAATCCATGACGGCCTGATTGTAACGCCCCGGACAGCGCTTGTCGAGCTGCATCTGCGCCAGTTTGGCGAACGTGCGCTTTCCGGCCGTGGAGTCGATCGGAAGGTCGATATCGAAAAGCCGCGCCAGCACCCGGAAAACATTGCCGTCGAGCACGGCGCAGGGAGCGTCGTAAGCGGCCGAGCAGACGGCCGCGGCGGTATAGTCGCCGACACCCCGCAGCGAACGGACCTCGTCGTAAGACCGGGGAAACACGCCTCCGAACCGCGCCGCGACCTGCCGCGCCGCGGCGTGCAGGTTGCGCGCACGGCTGTAATAGCCGAGTCCCTGCCACAACTTGAGCACCTCGTCCTCCGGAGCGGCGGCCAGCGACCCGACGTCGGGAAAGCGCTCCGTGAAGCGCAGGTAATAGTCCATGCCCTGCGCGACGCGGGTCTGCTGGAGGATAACTTCGGAAAGCCAGATGCGGTAAGGATCGCGGGTGCGTCTCCAAGGCAGATCGCGGCCGTGTCGGGCGTACCAGTCCAGCAATATATCGGAAATGTTGTCCATATTCTGTCTGCAAAAGTAGCAATTTTCCCGTTTAGGCTCTATATTTGAAGAAACAAAGCCGACATCTAAAACTCAGGATTATGGAAAAGAAACACGAACTGATCGACAACGCTACGGAAAAGCGATACGAATTCGACCTCGGCGGGGATCTCGCCATGATCGAATACATCAAGGCACAGGGATTCATCGTCCTGACGCACACCGAGGTTCCCGAAAAATACGAAGGACAGGGCATCGGTTCGGAGCTGACGCGCGCCGTATTGGAGGATCTCCGCGCCAAGAAACTGCCGATGATCCCCCAGTGCCCCTTCGTCGCACAATACATCTACCGCCATCCCGAATGGGCGGACGTGGTGCTGAAGGAAGTACCCGCCAAATAACGCAGGAACCGGCCGGACAAGCGGTCTCAGACGATTTCACCCCTGCGCAGCGAAGTGCGGCAGGGGTGAATTTCATTTTTCAGGGCCGGGTCCTGCAATTCCGACGGTCAGCAAACTCAGAAATCGTCCGTACGGAAAGGAACGACCGGCAGTTCGCGGGTATCGGCCAGATTGCCCGGCTGGAAATCGCGGAAACAGTAGCGCACGGCCACGGGTTCCGGCACTTTCTCCGACGAAACGACCAAAGCGAACTGGTTTTCGACGACCGCATCGGCCGGATAAAAAACCTTGTCGGCGCCGCAGATCTCGAATCCGCGGATGTCGGCCATCCGGTTGAAACCCTGATCCATATATTTGAACCTGATGCGGGCTTTGCCGTCGCGGATCTCCATCGACTCGTACTGCGGGCTTTGGCAGGCGATCTCCTTCATCCCGTAGGTCTTGTTCAGCGCCATGAAGGCCAGCCGGTAGCCCACGTCCCGCTTGTTCTTCGGGTGGACATTGCAAAACTCGTAAGGCTCCACCAGATCGTTGGTGCAAATCATGCCGCTGTTGGGAATCAGCTCCTGCGCCCGGCACTGCGCTTCGCGCAGGTAGGGCGACTTTCCGTTGCCGTACTCGAAGGGAGCGATCTCGACGTAATAGAACGGCAGGTCGTCCTGCGCCCACAATCCGCGCCACAGCGATACCATATCGGCCAGCCGCGCGGCGTAATCCATGTAGCGTCCGACGTTCGATTCGCCCTGATACCAGAGGAATCCGCGGACGGTATAGCCCGCCACGGGACGGAGCATGGCATTATACATGACCATCGGACGCAGGTGCTGCGCGACGCGGGAGATTCCCTCTTCGGTCAGGTCGATGTCCGAATAACCGCTCAGCACTTCGCGGCTCATCCAGCTTTCGACGCGGCTTCCGCCCCACGAGCAGTCGATGATGCCGACCGGAACGCCGAGCACGTCGTTGAGCATTTCGGCGAAGAAGTAACCCGCAGCGGTGAATTTCGCCGCAGTAGCGGTCGTGCAGGGGGTCCAGCTTCCGGCCGTCCGGTCCTGCGGCGTATAGGCGGCGGCATGCGGAATCTTCACATAATGGAGTTTTCCGCTTTTGGCGCCCGCGCGGGCGATGATCTCGTTCGCATCCGTAACCGGACACTGCCAGAAACCGCCGAGCGGCATCTCCATATTGCTCTGCCCTCCGGCGAACCACACTTCGCCGATCAGCACGCGGTCGAACGTCACGCGGTCGCCGCTGGCGAAGGTAATCCGCTGCGGCTCGTAACTTCCGGCCGGCGTCCGGACCGATACGGCCCAGCGACCGTCGGCGTCGCTTTTCACGGCGGCTCCGGCGCCCCACGAGGTCTCGACTTTCACCGCGGCATGCGGCTCGGCCCAGCCCCACAACCGGACCTCGGCATTCTGTTGAAGCACCATGTCGTTGCCGATGATTTCGGGCAGCCGGATTTTAGCCGCGGCGCCCCATCCGGCCGCAAGGGCGATAAAAAGCAGGAGGATTCTTTTCATAACGGATCAGTATCGAATTTCCGCAAAAATACGATTTTTCGGCGGATGAAAAACAGTGGGAAGCGGAAAATTTCCCCGCAATTAATATAGGTATCTGTTTTTTTTGAAAAAATCCCGCCGGAAAATTTGGTTTATTATATAAACTACTTTATATTCGCAATATATTTACGACACGACAAAAGAATCTTAAAAACCGAACAGCATGGAACTCACGAACACCTCCCCGGACAAACGCCGCCTTTTCGGCCGCTGGTTCGCCCGCCGCATCACCACCTACCTCGTAGTCTGCGCATTCCTCGCCTTCGTCAACTGGCAGACCTCGCCCCATTACTGGTGGGTGGCATGGGTCGCAGCAGGATGGGGGCTGAATCTGGTGCTGTCGCTGGTCTGGTATCTCACCGACTGCGACGACGAAAACAATTACCGCTAAAACCTCCGCAACCATGAAAGCATGGAAACTCGTCCTGACCGTCGTTTTTGCGCTGGCATCCGTTGCCGCCGCGGCCAAAACCCTTGAAATCACCGTAACGGACATCCGCAGCGACAAAGGCAATGTTCTGGCGATGGCGAAAGTCGCCGGACGTGAACAGCCCGTATACGGCATGTCGCCCGCCAAGAGGGGCGAAGTCGTGGTAACGCTCGAAGGCATCGACGCCGAAACGGCCGAGGTATCGCTCCTCCACGACGAGGACGGCGACTACAAAATGAAGACGGGCGAACGCGGCCCGGCCGAAGGCTATGCCGCGAAAAAGTGCACCCTGCCCGCAGAGCGGAACGCCGTGACGATACGCCTCCGCTACCCTGCCGCGGAATAAACCGCCGCCCCGCGTACGGCTGAAACGCCGCAGAAGACGCGCAGACATCCGGTAAAAAGCGAGGAACACCCGGAATAAATTCGTAACTTTAACCCCGAAATCCGACAGACATGGAAGACAGAAAGCTGGACGCCGCCGAGAGTTTGGCGCTCATCGGGCGGATGATCGAAAATACCCGCAGCCGCATGGTCCGCAACGCCGGACGGCCGTTTCTGGCGTGGGGCTATGCGACCGCCGCGACATTGATCGCCGTATGGGCCGCAATGTCCTGCACCGGCGACGTACGCTGGAACTACCTTTGGTTCATGCTGCCCCTCTTGGGCGGTGCGCTGATGTACTTCACGCGCCCCAAGGCGGCCGAAGGCTCGGTGCACACCTACGTGGACCGCGTACTCGACCTCATCTGGAGCGTAATAGGCCCCGCCACCCTGCTGATAAGCACGCTGGCGATCTGTTTCGTCGTCCGGTTTCCGGTCGCATTCACCGTATTGCTGATGATCGGTCTGGGCACGACCATCAACAACCTGATCATCGGCTTCAAGCCCGGCGTGGCGGGCGGCATTGCCGGAATCGTGCTGGCGTCGGTCTCGCTCGTCGTCACCGGAAACTGGCACGCCGGACTGTTTCTGGCAGCCTTCGTCCTGATGACGATTATTCCGGGACATATCCTCAATTACCGGTACAGACACTCCCGCAGCGACGTGAGACAAGCGGCCGGACCGCGGCCCGGCAAGGCGACGAAAGACAACACTGCGGAGGAAGACGGGGCAGCGACCGAAAACGGCACTGCGGAGGGCGGCGCGGCAACGGACAGCACTGCGGCAGATGGCGCGGCAACGGGCAGCACAACGGCGGACAACACAGCGGCGGACAGCGCAGCGGCGGACAGGCCGCTGAACGCCGCCGAAAACATCGCACTCGTCGGCCGCATGATCGACAACACCCGCAGCCGCATGGTCCGCAACGCCGGGCGGCCGTTCCTGATATGGGGCTATGCGACCGTCGTCACGACACTCGCCGTATGGGCCGCCTACGCACTCTTTCCGGGTCGGAACTGGTACTACTTATGGCTGCTGCTGCCCGTGTTCGGAACCGCGCTGAGTCTGCTGACGATGCCCAAGGCGGACGGCGGCAGGGTCTACACCTTCATCGACCGCGTAATCGGTCAGGTGTGGCTGGTAATGGGTCTCACGGCATGGTTCGTCAGCCTGCTCTCGGTATTCGGCGACATGCCGGTCCCGATCCTCTTCGTCATCCTGCTGATGATGGGCATGGGAACAGCCATCACGGGGCTTGTCATCCGCTTCATCCCGGCCGCCGTCGGCGGGGCCGCGGCGATCGTCCTCGCCCCCGTATCGCTCGCCGCGACCGGTTATTGGGTGCCGGCGCTCTTTATCGCCGGATTCGTCGCAATGATGATCGTGCCGGGGCATATCCTCAACTACAAGTCGAATCATCCGAAACAATAGCCGTATGGAAGAACGGAAAATGTCCGAAAAAGAGGCGATGGAGCTGATCGCCCGCTCGCTCGAAGCGCAGCGACGCAAACTGAGTTTCGTGCGGAGCACGCTTTTCTTCGGCGCAGGAGCGCTGGCGCTGGCCGTCACAACGGCGGATTACGTCGTCCGGCGGACGACGGGCCGGGATTTGACGCTGCTGCTGGTCCTCGCCGGAACGGTCGCCGGGCTGGCCGCCCTCTATTTCCATTACAGAAGTCACCGCACGGTCACGGCCAACGACCGGACACTGATGAACGTCTGGGCCTATGCGCTCGGCGTATGTCTCTACACTGCGGGATATGTCGCCACGGGCGACGGACTGCAGCTGCCCGTCATGGGACTGCTGACCATGGGCGCAGCCATTGCGGCGGGCGTCACGGGCGAACTGTTCCGCCGCAGCGAAGCCAACCGGTCGAACCAGAGCGGATCGCTGGCCGGACTGCTCTTCATCAGCATTTCGGGGGCATTTCTCGCCGCATGGATCTTCCGGGCCGCAGCAGCAGGAGAGACCGTCTCCCAATTCATACTCACCCTTGCGGCAGCCGTCATCCTCTTCTTCGGAACGGGAATCGTGCTGCGCTACAACGAACGCCGGAACCGTGTTTAAAGAACTCAACCCCCTGCTGCATTCCGAACTGCGTCTGGCCGTGATGTCGATCCTCATCGGGGTCGAAAGCGCCGATTTCGTCTTTATCCGGCAGCAGACCGGAGCCACGGCGGGCAACCTTTCGGTACAGCTGGACAAGCTGGCGAAAGCGAATTACATCGAAATCGAAAAGACCTTCCGGGGCAAGATGCCCTGCACCGTCTGCCGCATCACCGACACGGGACGCGACGCCTTCGCCGAATACGTCGCGGCGTTACAGACCTATATCCGGAAATAAAGCGCCCGCAGGAAACAAGAGGCACGCAAAGACAAGAGGTCCCCGGCCGAAACCGGAATTACCGCACGCACGGACTCCCGGACTCGGCAGCAGCCCCGCAGTCCGATTCCCCGCACGTCCGGACTCGGACGGGATTCGACCTTATCTCCCTGCTCCGGCGGGGATTTTTATTGCGGCCAACAATTACAGCGTACAGAAAAACGTCACCAGAAACGGAACGCTGAAATCGAGCGTGCAGCCGTGGAAAATCGAAACCACGGCATAGGGTTTTCCGGCCGCCTGCGTGATGACGGGGAGCGTGGTGTCGAAGGTGGTCGCACCGCCGATCGAGACGGCCGCCAGCGGTCCGCACCAACGGGCGACCAGCGGAGCGGCCAGCAGCGTGAAGATCTCGCGCATGACATTGCATAGCAGAGCGACGGTTCCCAGCTCCGCGCCCCGGAAATCGGCGATAAAGATGCTCGACAGCGAATAATAGCCGAAACCCGAACCGACGGCCAGCGTATCGGTCACGGCCAGCGGCGGCAGAAGCGGCGTCGCGAGAGCCGCGCCCGCCAGCGTTCCGACGGCAGTCATCACGGGCAGCAGCGCCAGCCGCGGATCGAGCCGGCGGACACGTCCCGCAAGGGTTTCATCATGGCCCAGCGTCACGCCGACACAAAACATCAGCGCATAGAGAACATACGTGCTGACACGCGCCCCGGCGACATCGAACGGCACAAGAGCGAAAAGTCCCGCAACGCATCCGGCGACGAAGAAGGCGACGATCACCAGACTCCCTTTCAGAGCACCCCACATCGACAGCGGTTTTTCCGGCTCGGAGGCCGGAGAAGCAGGCGCGGGCGTCGGCTCGCACGCCGCCGAAGAAGATTGGGGAGAACACGGCGCGCAAAACAATGCCGGCTCCGAAGGTTCGGGCAAGCATGACGCGCCACACGCCGCTGAATCCGAAGATTCGGGCGAACATGACGCGCCACACGCCGCCGGATTGGGGAGCGCTTCGGAAGATTGATCCGCAACACTCCCGGAAAAGCCATTCGCACCGCAGCCCCCGCCTCCGGCCCCAAATCCGCGGCCCGCAACAGAGCCGGCAGATGCCGGATTTGCCGCGGCGCCCTCCGTCCCGGAAGCAGTGCGGCCCCGGATACGCCGCCACAACAGCCACGAAGCCCCGATGCTCCCCGCGACCGAGAAGACGAAGATCACGAAGGCGGTACGCCCCAGCGTCGCCATACCGCCCACGACGGCGGGATCGGAACCGACTTCCAGTCCGAGCAGGAACAACAACGCCCAGATGATGACGGCGATCAGCCGGGAGACGAACGCGAGGCGCCGGCTTTGCAGCAGGCGCCCCGTGACGATTCCTCCGAAAATGACGGCGAAAAGAACAAGCATTCCCTACTCCTGCTTCGCCGTGAGTTTTTCGATCTGTCTTTCAGCTTCGGCGCTGAGTTTGTCGGCCTGTTTCTTGGCCTCCTCGACCAGCTTGTCGCCCGCTTTCTCGGCCGCCAGCTTCGCCAAAGCACCCTTCTCCTTGGCGCCGTCCACAAGTTTCGTGCGCTGCGCTTCGGCGGCTTCGACCAGCTTGTCGCCGGCACGTTTGGCCTCCTTGCGCAGGTTGTCGGCCTGCTTCTGAATCTCCTCGCCGAGCGATTCGCTGCCCGTGAGCTTCTGGATCTGCTGGTCGATGACGTTCTTCACGGCCTGCTCGGCCGCTTCCTTCACGCCGAGCGTGATCTTGGGCGAGGTGAACGTACCGCCTATGCCGACATTGACCGACTCCAAGATCCCGCCCGCAGAACCCGCAGGCAGGGCCACCTTGGCCGTATAGTCGATGGTCTGGTCGAGTCCCGTCGAACCGGACATGTTGATCTTTATGTCGCCCATCTTCAGGTCGAAGGGCTGGGTCGTAATCCGGCCGTCCCTGATCGAGAAACGGACGGCGACGTCCTTGGCTTCGATTTTCCGCAGTTTGTCGTTGTCGAGCGCCTTGGCCAGCGCATCGAACGCTTCGAGGTTCTGGATACGGATGTTCGCCGACTTGATTTCGCCCGTGGCGTCGAGCGACTGCAGGTCGGGTTCCATATTCGGATCGAGCGCGGTCGTCATGTCGAGCGACAACGAATAATCGCCGCCCGTTTTGGCGAACAGCGGCACGAGTTTCTGCACCATCTCCAGCTCATCGAACGTCTTGGAGAACGAAGCGCCCGCAAGTCCCAGCGCCAGCTTCAGCGCCGGACGCTGCGGATCGGCCGCCGTCGAATAGCTGCCCGAAGCGGTCGCCGAACCGCCGAAGAGCTGCATGCGCAGCCGTTCGAGCGAAAGGGCGCCGCCGGCTACGCGCATCTCGCCCGATATGCCGGAGACGGTCATTTTCTGGAAGAGCACCTTCTGCAGTTCGGTATTGAGCGAAAGATTCAGGTTGCGCGGCACTTCGAGCGCCTGCGCCGGTTCGGCGGAAGTCCCGGCCGACGACGTCTCCGGGGTCTCTTCCGGTGCGGAATCGGGCATGACGTTCATCATTTCGTTCAGGTCCAGCAGGTCGGACTTCACATAGAGACGTCCCGAAAGCATGTCGCCCCGCAGCAGGTAGCCGATGTAGCCTGACAGCTGGCCGTTGGCCGCCAGATCGCTCCGGCCTATCGTAAGGCCGAGTTCGCCGAGCGTCATGGCCGCGGGCGTAATGGTCGCGGCGGCACGGCGGATATGGACCGCAGGCAGTTCGGGCATGGTCAGGCCCAGCCGCTCGACGACGAACGTCCCCGACGCGCCGATCCGCTCGTAGCGGCTCTTTTCGATGTCGGACATACGGCCCGCAACCTTCACGTCGGCGGTAATCAGACCGCTCAGCTCCATCCCCTTTTCGAGCGGATACACCTCTCTGACGGCCCCCAGATCGACACGGCCGTCCACCGCGGCACGGAACGTCGGGTCGCTGACCAGATTGGTCGCATAGGCCGACGCCGAAAGCGAATTCCCGGCCATCCGGAGCGTGAATTTCGAGAGGTCGAGTTCGGTCTTATCCGCCACGCCGCCGGGATTGGCGATCCGGACGTTGATGCCGTCCACCGCCTTGGGCAGCGACGAGTATTGGAAGCTACCGTTGCGCACCTCCGTCCTGAGTTCGAACGCCGGAAGCGCCGCGCCGCGCATTTCGCCGCGCGCCCAGAGCGCCATCGAAAGTTCGCCGCCGGCCGCAAGATTGCGGAAGTCGCGGGTGTAGAAGGCCGGAACGAGCGAAAGCACGTCCTTGAACTGCACCTTGTCGCAGCCGGCCGTGACATCCATGGCCACGGCGTCGTCTTTCAGCTCCACCCAGCCGTCGAGACCTACCTCGATGGCGTTCAGGCGCAGTTTGTTCTGCGAGAAGGTAAAACGGCTGTTAGCCAGATCGGCCGCAATCACCGCATCCAGCTCCGCTTCGGCGCCGCTGAGCATCGGAATACCGCCCGAAACCAGCCGCATGCCCTTGGCCGTCAGCCGCAGGTCGAGGTCGGTCTGGTCGGCCGACATGTCGCCCCGCAGGCGAAGTGACAGAGGTGCGGTCGAGAAGCGCATGCCCGTCGAATCGTCCTCGTAACGGATCGCCGCGTCGCTGATCCTGAAGTCGCGGACCGAAAGGCGGAACGACGAAGGTTCCGCATCGGCGGGGGTCTCCTCTTCGCCCTGAGCCTCTTCCGAAGCCTTCACAACGTCCCAGTTCACCCTGCCGTCGGCAAGTTTGTGCGCATGGAGCGCAGGCTCCGAAAGAATGATCTTCGTCACCTCGAACCCCTCGTCGCCGAAAAGCGACATCACATTCACGACCACCGAAATCCGCTGCGCGGCGACGATCGTATCGCCCGCAAAAGGCTCCTCGCCCACCAGCGTCAGTCCCTTCAGGTCGAGCGAAGCACGGGGAAAATGGCGCAACAGGCTGATGTCCAGCTTCTCGAAATCGAGCCGCGCATCGAGCATCGCATTGGCCTCACGCTTCACAATCTCGGCGATCTTGCCCCGCAGCACCATCGGCGCCACCAGAGCGATCACCAGCACGACGGCCACCACGATGGCCGCAATCTTCACGAATTTTTTCATCACTTATCTGTTTTAAAGGCGAAAACCGTGGTTTCCACCTCTTCGAATCCGACTTTGCGATAAAGCGCCCTAGCGGCTTCGCGCGCCGGGTTCGACGTCAGCATCACCTTCCCGGCGCCGATGCGGGCCGCATGCTCCACGGCAGCGCGCACCAGCGCATCGCCCGCGCCGCAGCCGCGTGCCGCGCCGTCCACCACGACGTCCTCGATCCATGCCTTGCGCCCCGAAGGCGCATCGTACCACGCCAGCGTCAGCACCCCGACGATCCGTTCCCCGGCCACGGCGGCCAGCAACGCTCCGGTTTCGCTTCCGGCCACACGCCGCAACACCTCGCGGGAGGGCGCGCCCAGCCGCGGCGAAAGCTGCGGCATCAGCCGCGCGAACGCCTCTTCGAGCGCATCCGAGACTTGGGTTATCCGTCGTATCTCAACCGTCATAACATCCGATTTTCGGGCAAAGTTAATCTTTTTTTCACAACAGCTCCGCCGATCACCCTCGCCGGAGTCCGCAGAGCCGCAATTTACTCAACAAAGTTAATATTTTCGTCCGAATCTTTGGGGCATGTCTCGAAAAAAGATTACTTTTGCGTCGCATCGGTTCCCGAAACGCCCCGGAAGGGCGCGGGGATTAAAAGGGAATGCCGTGAAATCCGGCAACAGTTCCCGCTGCTGTAAGTTACGCAACATGTTCCGGCACTCTTTGGCCACTGTCCTCCGGGACGGGAAGGCGCCGGAACGGTAACGAGTCAGAAGACCTGCCGCATGCCGTTCAACCAATATGCACCCTGCGGAGAATGGGGCGCAGCAGACCGTCGCCGACACCGGCATCCGACACGTCAGCCCGTACCAGCCGCAGTCATTTGAAAGCCGATGAAACGCGTTTTACGACATATGGCGGTTTTATGCGCCGGCGCAGGATTCTGCTGCGCCTGCATGGACTACGGACCGCTGCATGAAGAGCCGTTCGCGCAGTCGCAGCGCGGCGTGTTCATCACGTGCGAGGGCAACTTCGGCTGGGACAACGCTTCGCTGTCGTTCTACGATCCGGCGGCACGGAGCGTCGAAAACGAAATCTTCATCCGCGCGAACGGCATGAAACTGGGCGACGTCGCCCAGTCGATGACCCTCCACAAAGGACGCGGATACGTCGTGGTGAACAATTCGGGCGCGGTCTATGTCATCGACCCGGCGACTTTCCGCGTCACGGGAGTGATCGAAGGGGTCGTCTCGCCGCGTTACATCCACTTCCCCAACGACACGACGGCCTACATCACTGACCTTTACGATCCGCGCATCACGGTCGTGGACTCCCGCAGCAACCGTATCCGCGGCCGGATTCCGATGAACGGCCACAAATCGACCGAACAGATGGTGCAGTGGGGCGACGAAGTGTTCGTAAACTGCTGGTCGTACGACGACAAGATTCTGGTCGTGGACGCCGCACGCGAAACGCTGGTGGACTCGATCGAGGTCGGGCCGCAGCCTTCGTCGCTGGTCCTCGACCGCTTCGGCAAACTCTGGACCGTCACCGACGGACGCACCGCAGGCATTCCGGCGGCGCTCTACCGCATCGACGCCGCCACGCGCCGCGTCGAGCAGACCTATACGTTCGCCGCGGGCGACCATCCCTCGTCGGTCACCCTCAACGGCACGCGCGACACGCTCTACTTCATCAACCGCGACGTCTGGCGCATGCGGGTCGACGCCGAGGAGCTGCCCGTCACGCCGTTCCTGCCCTATACGCAGACTACCTATTACGAAGTGGCGGTCGATCCGCTGACCTCGGAGGTCTACGTGGCCGACGCCATCGACTACGTCCAGCACGGCGTGGTCTACCGCTTCACGGCGCGGGGCGCGGCCGTCGACACGATACGCGTCGGCATCACCCCCGGATCGTTCTGTTTCAAACCGTAAAAAACATTCGAAGAAGATGAAAAAATACGCATTTCCTCTGGCGGCTCTTCTGCTGGCCGCCTGCAACTCCGGCGAAGAGATCACGACCACGCAGACGGACGAACCCGTGGCCCGGATTCTCGAATACACTCCCGCACCGGGACAGTTCATCAACGAAGAGGCGCGCTCCGGCGGCGCGTTCGACAACGTGGATACGCCGGAGAAAGCCTGCCGGTACGCCGCCGCGCGTTTCGCCGAGAACAACTGGGTTTCGCTCGGCGGATGGGGCGGATACCTCGTCGCGGCATTCGCCGAGCCGGTACCCAACACGGGCGGTTACGACCTTTACGTCAAGGGCAACGCCATGAACACCTCGTCCGAGCCGGGCGTCGTCTGGGTCATGCAGGACGCCAACGGCAACGGAATGCCCGACGACACGTGGTACGAGCTGAAGGGTTCGGAGACGGGCAAGGCGGAGACGTTGCAGGATTATGCCGTCACCTACTACCGCCCGCGCGGCGCCGGAATGGAGACGCGCTGGACAGACAACCGCGGCGGCAGCGGGTCGATCGACTACCTGAAGCAGTTCCACGACCAGGGGTACTACTACCCTGCGTGGGTGGAGGCGGAGAGCTATACGCTGCGCGGAACACGCCTCGAAGCCCGCAACTACGACCAGTCGGGCAACGGCTCCTATTGGGTCAATGCCGCGTACGAGTGGGGTTATGCGGACAATTTCAGTCCGATCGACCGTCTGACCGACGACGACAACGTTTCGGCCGCGGCCAATCCCAACCATTTCCGGATCGCGGACGCCGTGACGTTCGAGGGCGAGCCGGCCGGGCTGGAGTACATCGACTTCGTGAAGGTCCAGACGGGGGTGAATGCCAAGAGCGGCTGGCTCGGAGAGCTTTCGACCGAGGTGTTCGGATTCTACGATTACCGCATGAGACGCGAATGAACCGTCGGTCGCGTCGCCCCGTCCGATGTCTGTCTGCGGGAGCCGGATCGTTTGGAGATTAGTGTACGTTGTCTGCCATACAACGATTCGGATCCGGTTCCCGCGGGACGAACGTCGGAGGAGCGACGGCCGGATCGGACGGCGTTCAGCGAGAGGCG
>OMDR01001111.1_pt1 | contig 14088 bp, 13 predicted proteins | sample 1645251 | NCBI WGS metagenome assembly OMDR01 (sample SAMEA103958142, study PRJEB25191) | human gut metagenome | biome: human-associated habitat [ENVO:00009003]; feature: intestine environment [ENVO:2100002]; material: feces | place: Germany | collected 2013/2015 | reverse complement strand
CGAGCTGATGAACGGACTGGATAACGCCGGTGTGCAGGATATACGGGCACTGCTGTTGGAGCTCAAGGCACAAGGGAAGACGATTTTGCTCGCGAGCCACAACCACGAGGACATTGCGGCACTGTGCGACACGGTGCACGAGATGGACGGCGGGGTTTTATTGTAATGATATTCGATCTGTGGCCGAATGATCAAAAAGGAAGCACGCGGTTTTGGTAGGCGTGCTTCCTTTTTGATCATTCACTTTTCGGCGGCGAGGATCATTTTTTCGAGCTCTTTGGCGGCGACGCTCAGGGGTTGGCCTTTCCGTTTGATGACGACGACGCTTCTTTCCGGTATTTTCTCTTCCAAATCGATGCGACAGACATTTGACCATTTTTCCAAGAATTCTTCCGGCACGAACCCGATGCCGAGGTCGGCTTCGACCATGGGCAAAATTTGGTCGGCGGTGAACGCTTCGATATCCGGGTGGTATGGCAGGCCATGCGCGGCGAAGAACCCGGAATAGAACTCGAACGATTTGGTATCGGCGCCGAGCGAGATGAGCGGGAATTCTAAGAGCTCCTCAAGCTTTACTTGGCGGTTTGTGAGCGTTTTGAAAAACGGTGAACATACGGCATACTCGTGGATGGGCCGGACAGGTGTTTCAGTGAGCGAGGCGGACGGTGCGGTGGGGGTGGTGACGACGGCAATATCCGCTGTGCCCTCTTTTAACGCGGCGATAGCCTGCGGCGTGGAGTGGTTGCTGATGCGGATATGGATGCCGGGGTGGAGAAGGCGGAATTCTTTGAGCACGGGCAGCAGCAGGCAGCGCAGCGCGACCTCGCTTGCGGCGACGTACACGGTGCCGGTTTGCAGCGTGCGGCTCTCGGTAATCTCCGCTTCGCCGGCTTCGATATGCTCGAACGCGATGCGCACGTGGGCGTACAAGCGCTCGCCCTCCGGCGTCAATTTCATGCCGCGGTTTGTGCGCAGAAACAGTGGACATCCGAGTTCGCCTTCCAGATTTTTGATGGCGCGCGTCATGTTCGGCTGGTTATTTAAAAGCTGCTTTGCGGCCTGCGAGAGGTTACCGTATTTTGCAACATAATAAAAAATTCGATAGTAATCATAACTGATGTACATGTTGGCCCTGTTCCCCTTGCTATATCATAACGATATTTTAGATATATAGATTATAGATTTTACACATGAATATAAGAGTATTATAATGGTAATGCTGTGGGAAGTCAAGATGATTTCGCGCAGATTTTGTGCTGAAAAGCGTAGATAAAAAGCGGCGTTTCAAGGTTTTGTGCGCCAAACGAAGAAGGTATAAAATGGAAGCGGTAGTTTTTGAAATCATTATGGGTATTTTCTTTGACGCAGGTATGCTGGCGATGGTGGTGCATGCAGCGCAGCACATCGGCGAGGATACCGGTCGCGTTCGCTTTACGGCGGCTGTATTTGCGATTGGCTTTTTCCTTGGGATGATTGCAAAATGCGTTGTGGGCGGCAGCTACATTGCGCTTGCCCTGTATGCGCTCGGCTTTGTGCTCTCGTACACGGCGGTCGTTTTCACTGTGCCGGAAAAGGAGCATGCCTATGAAGGTCGCTGAGCCGTTTCATCTGCACGGACAGATGTCCGACAGCTTCCGCGCGGCAGTGTTCATCATTCTCTCCGGCGGATTTCAGGACGCATATACCTACTTTTGTCGCGGCGAGGTTTTTGCCAACGCGCAGACGGGCAACATTGTTTTTTTGAGCACGGCGCTGTTCCAGAAGGACTGGCCGAACGTGGTGAAGTACCTTATCCCGGTGGTATCGTTTTTAATCGGTACAGCGGCCGCGGAGCTGATACACATTCATTTTAAGACGTATGAGAAAATCCACTGGCGGCAGATCATTTTGTTCTGCGAGATCGTGTTTTTGCTTGTCGTCGGCTTTTTGCCGGCATACTTTGAACCGCTTGCGAACGCGATGGTCTCGTTTGTATGTGCCATGCAGGTGCAGACGTTCCACAAGGTGCGCGGCCACGCGTATGCAAGCACGATGTGCATCGGCAACATGCGCTCCGGCACCGAGGCACTGTGCGCGTATTTCAGAACGCGGGATAAAGAGATTTTGCAGAAATCGCTGACGTATTTCGGTGTTATTTTTGTGTTCGGCATCGGCGCCGGCCTTGGCAGCCTGATGAGTGGCTTGCTTGGGACAAAGGCCATTTGGTGTTGCTGTGTGTCTTTGCTCGTTAGTTTTGTAATGATGTTTGTCCCCGAAAAAAACGGATAACCCATCTTCTGCGTTTTCCCCTTGCAGAGAAGTTATAACCCCACCGTGCCATACGGGCCCTGAAAGCTCCCGTGTGGTGCGGTGGGATTTTTATAAGTAAAAATCCTCTCGGGTCGTGTATGATTTGGTAGGATGAAGTGAACCGAGGAAACGGTTCGGGGATTTGTCAAGCGGGGGATTGGGATTGAGCATAGAAAAAGAGCTGTCTCTAAAGAGACAGCTCTTTTTTGGTGGAAACGCGCGGGCTCGAACCGCGGACCTCCTGCGTGTGAAGCAGGCGTGCTATATAGTGTAGACAAGGAGTGACCGAAAGGCTGCTCTTTTTCATATCTTAATTTCATATTTCTGACGGAAACCGGCAATGTTGCCGGTTTTTTATATTTCCCCGGTTTCGGGAGTTTTAGGAGGCTCGTTATGAAACAAATCAAGAAAATCGCAATTACAAACGAAAAGGGCGGCGTCGGCAAAACGATGACGGCCGTCAACCTCTCCGCATGCCTGGCACAGCGCGGCTACCGTGTACTGCTGATCGATGCAGACCCGCAAGGCTATGCTACGCTCAATTATGATGTGGCCGTATCTCCGTCCTTACTTGAGGTGCTGCGTGGGCAGGTAGCTTGTACGAAAGCCGTACAAACAACGCGCTTTGGCGTGGATGTGCTGCCGTCTGACCGAACGCTGAGTGTGATTGAAGAAGATTTGATCCGTCAGAAAATGAATGGTGCGCCTTATCTGAACACGTTGGAAAAAGCACTGGAAGATCTTCCAGATTATGATTTTGTTATTATCGACTGCCCTCCGCAGGGTGGCAGGCTGATGGATATTGTACATTATTATGCGGATGCGATCATCATGCCGATGTTTGCCGAAGACTACGGTATCCATGCTCTGACGCTCAAAGCTGAGGCTATCGCAGATATTCGCCGCACGATAAATCCAAATTTGAAAATTCTTGGCGGGCTTATCACGATGGATGAGCGGCGCGGCTTGCGCAGTGTATTCCGCGAAGTCCTTTTGGGACAGGATTTGCTGCCGATGTTCAGCACGACGATCCGTGCGGTAAATGCACGCGAGCCAATCTGCGTTTTTGATAAGCGCAGCAACGGAAATATAGATTATCAGGCTCTGGCAGACGAGTTTTTGAGAAAGGTCGGTGCGTAAGCATGAAAAAGCTGAATTTAGGTAATATCAACGCCGGGTTAAATAGTTTGAAAGCAGCAACAGATAACGCCGCACAAAACGGCAGATTTGAGCTGATCGATACGGCGCAAATCGATTTTGCGGCAAAGAACTCTTACGCAGCCGATGACAATGAGGAATCCTACAAAGAGCTTGCGGCGAATATCGATGAAGTCGGTTTGCTCACACCGTTGGGCGTGATCGTAAACGGAAACCGTTACACACTGTTCTCCGGTGAACGTCGTTTTAGGGCAATCACTACGTATCTGCATTGGACGAAAGTGCCGTGCTATGTGTTTGAGACAAAATCTGTACGAAAGGCGCAACTGATGCTGCATCAAGCCAATGCAAGCCGCGAATATACACCGCAGCGCAAATTGCAGCTTTACGAGGAATATCGAGAGCTGCTTGAAGAAATGAAAGAAGCCGGTGAGATAAAAGGCGGTATGCAGGAGCACCTTGCGAAGCTGATGGGCGTTTCTGAACGTTCTGTGCGCTACTATAAGCAGATGTCCGAGCAACTTACACCGGAAGAAAAAGACGACGTGGCAGAGGGACGCTTAGACGTTAAAGAAGCCCGTGAACGTGCTGTGGAGCGTGGACGGGAAACCGGCAATATTGTCGGTTCTGGCGAGAAAGAAGAAAAGAGTGAAAAGTCGGAAAAGCCGAAGCAGGACAAGCTTGAACAGGCAATTTTAAAAGTTCTCAAGCTTGCGGATAAGGAAGACCCTGAAAAAGTCACGGCTTTACTGAATCGGTATTTGAGAGGGTACATGGGATGAAATTCAGAAAGATCAATGTACACCCGCTGCGCGGTGCTGACCCAAGGCTCCGCGCAGTCGCAAATATCTTGACGACAGACGGATATGCGATAAACGGCATCCGCGTCTATGAGGATAAAGGCAAAATGTATGTGCGCTTTCCGATTGTCCATTCAGAAGCACGTGCGTGGAAAGCCGGGCGTGCAGCAAATTTTGCATTTACGCCCTGTACACATGCTGCTCGCAGAGAAATTGAAGGAGCAATATTAGAAGCGTACAAAATGAAAACCGGCAATGTTGCCGGTTTTGAACAAAGGAGCGTGCAGTAATGGTGTTAATTAGAACATCAACAGAAACATGGAGCGCAGAATATACCGTACAAGGTAACAGAGACGCACAAATTGTGCGTATTAAATCGCGCTCAAGTATTACAGTTGTTATTGCAAAAATCATGGAAAACCTACCCTTAGTCGGCAAAACGATTACGTATTACATATCCGTGCCGAACTACGGCATAGCCCTCCCGGAAATCGAGAGCTTGAATGAGTCAGCATGGATCGTTGATAGACTTCTCGTGCGAAATATGCCGCGTGTGGATGCAGTTACGATTGCTCAGGTGCTGAGAGATGTTTTGAAAAACGAGGTGAAACAAAATGGCAACGAAATACAGAGTTTATAATGAGTTATCGGAGGACGAGAAGGCCCAAATCGCCACTGAGAAGCAGTGGCGTAAGCGAGGATATTGTCCCGTAGAGAACGAGGGCGAACTCATGTACTGCAATCACTCTTGGTCTAAGGCGGTATATTTTCGAGCTGACCAAGTGCGGAGAATGTCCGAAACGGAACTCGCATTGATCCGTGCCGAGAGAAGTGCCAAAGGCACGGCAAAGCGTGCAAAGAAAAGGGCGGTTGCATTGGCCGAACAAGAAGCACAGCGCAAACGGGAAAACCTAAATATCTATCAGCAAAAATGCGCTGCTATTTGCGCGACTGTACCTAAGCGTCCGACAAACCTCAAACTCGTTTTTGATTTGGAAACGACCGGATTGAATTTCGTTGAGGACGAAATCCTTGAAGCTGCGATTATGACGGTAGACGGTGAGGTGCTTTTTGAATCTCGATTTAAGCCTGCATATACCAAAGAGTGGCCGGGTGCGCAGCGCGTGAATGGTATTTCACCGGAGGACGTTGAGGATGCGCCGGGAATCATCGATAAAATCGGCGAAATGGCGGCGCTGCTGCAAAACGCCGAAACGGTTATTGCCTACAACGGCAAGCAGTTTGATATTCCGTTTTTAGGAAAGTATGGGATAAAGCTTCGCCCGGATGCAGTGATTGATGACCCGATGCTTTACGGCGCGGTCGTATACGGAGAACTGCGCGGTGAAGGTGGAGATGTAAGCTATAAATGGAAAAAGCTTGCGGTGTTAGCTGACTATCTCGGGTACAAAGGTGCGAATTGGCACGATGCAGCTGCCGACTGTATTGCAACGGCGTATGTGTGGCGACGGTTGCAGGAGCCGGATATGATCGAAAAGTACAATGAAAATTTGGCAAAGCTTGATGAGGTGTCGGAAGAAACCGACACCTCACTTTAGACCTATTGCAATTTTGCAGAGCACAAAATATAATGAGATACACAAGAGAATCAGAAACATGAAAAGGAGCGGTGCAGAATGAAGGCAATGTACGGAGTTGTGTTGTTGTACACAGAAGGTATGGCGATTTGCGAGGACGACTGGGAAGATCTCTGGTGCGCCGAGATGCCGGAAGAGTTTGTGACAGAAGGAGACGGTATTGAAATCGACGGATTGACACCATTAGAAGATCTTCCGACAGAGCAGCAGACACGGATTAAAAATGAGCTGGACGCACTACCAGAAGAATATCTGGATGTTCTGCGTAATTACGGAGGAAAAGGAAAATTTGACTTGTCTTGAAATACAGGAACCGGCAATATTGCCGGTTTTCTTGATTTTCAACTTAATAGGAATTATAATGAAACCAACGAGGAGTGAACGACTATGAAGAAAAAGATCACAGCAATATTGATGGCGGCGGCACTTACGGTATCGCTTGCGGCGTGTGCGGGCAGCAATACCGAAAGCGCCGTAACGGAGAGCTCCACATCCAGTGCGGTAAGCAGCACGGTATCGGAAAAGAACGATGCGAGCAGCAAACCGACTGCAAGCTCAAGCACTGCAAGTGCAAAGCCTACGGCGACGCCGGGCGCAAAAACGGAAAGCAGCAAAACCGAGAGCTCGAAGGGAAGCAGCTCGTCTGCCTCGTCTAAAACGGAGAACAGCACAACGAGTAAGCCGTCGTCCTCGAGTTCTTCCGGCAGCACAGTATCGAAGCCGAGTGCAACCGCAAAACCGTCTGCCACAACGAAGCCCAGCTCCGGCAGTAATACCACAAGCAAGCCTTCTTCCGGCAACAGCGCGACCGCGAAGCCCTCGGCTACTGCAACGCCGAAGCCTACCGTAAAGCCGACCGCTGCACCGACAGCAAAGCCTACCTCTAAACCGTCTGCAACTGCGACGCCGAAGCCTGCTGCAACAGCCAAACCGACCACCGCTCCGACGACCAAGCCTACGGCAGCTCCTACCGCAGCGCCAACAGCCGTGCCTACCGCGACGCCGAAGCCTAAGGAAAAAGTTTGGGTTGTAGATGTTCCTGCAAAGGAAGAAGTTGGCCATTGGGAAGAAGAAGGGTACTGGAAGAGCGATTGGGTGTATCAGTGTAATGCGTGTGGAACTCAATTTTCTTCGGTAGAAGATTTTTATGTACATTCAGATGAAGAATGGGATAAAGGAAACGATCATGGTAGTTATACGCAAGTTCCGGGAAATACACGTTGGATTGTGACGGGTCAGCATTGGGTTGTTGACGAACCTGCGCAAGAAGAACAAGGTCACTGGGAATACAAATAAAAATTGAATATTGCAGCATGAAGCATCCGTTTTATCGGGTGCTTTTTTACTGCAAAAATTCAAGCCGTGCTTTTCAAGCGCGGCTTTTGCTATATACAAAACTCTAAGAAAGGAATGGCAAAAATGAAGAAAGCAAAACGGCTTTTGGCCGGAGCGCTTGCGGCGTTGATCCTTGCGATGTCACTGCCGTTAAGTGCTCTGGCGGATGAAGCCAACGTGCCTGCGGAAAGCCCGAGCTTTGAAGTTTCGTTTGATGTAGATACCGGGCAGGAAGAAATTTCGGAAGATCTTCCGGCAGATATTGAAGCGACACCGGAGCCTACCCCGGAATCTACCACAGAGCCAACGCCTACGCCGGAAAGCACCGTTACACCAGCCCCGACGGCAGAACCTACCGCAGTTCCCACGGCTACACCCGGAGTTACTGCAACGCCGACAGCAGTGTCCACGAGTACGCCGGAGCCCAGTGCTGTACCGAGCGCATCCCCTGTTGTAACACCGACGCCTACGCCGTCACCGCAGCCGGTTACAAACCCAATAAAGCTTGAGCACGAGGTCTTAACGGACTATGAGACCGGCGGACTTTACCTGTTCCCAGTTCCCGACGGCGACGAAATTACGCAGGAATACAGTGAGCAACACAAAGCTTGGGATATAGCTGCTGTTACTGGTTCTGCTGTGGTGGCAGCCGAAGAAGGCACTGTAACTTATGTGCAGATTTGGGACGGATCGTATGACACCACCGGCATGATGAGCTACGGGCACATGATTCAGATTGAACATCCAGATGGAAATACCACACTGTATGCACATCTATCTGAAATTAACGTGCAGCAAGGCGAAAAAGTCGTGCGTGGGCAGCGCATCGGGCGCGTCGGCAGCACTGGCAATTCTACTGGCCCACATTTGCACTTTGAGGTCATGAGTGAGACTGGTAAAAAGGAAAACCCTGAACCGGTATTAGAATACGGAGTATCCACGCTACTGGATGATTACACATGGAGTTGGGTCAATCAGTATCTTAATCGACCTAATGGGACGAAAACAATATCTGATTACGGAGTAACAAGAGACAAAGTTGTAGCTGAACTTACTTCGCATCAAAGTGATAACTACTATTTGGGTACTACATATGTAGGCGGGGATAGCCAGTCTCCAAACGGCGATACGAGCTACAATTACGGAAGCGCCGGGTTAAACTGTGCGGGCTTTGTCAGCTATGTGCTTTGTAAATTGGGGTTAAATGCGGGTACGTCTGACTTGAATAATCATACTGCGTTGCCTGCGAGCTCGGTTCAGGGGCTTATGACTAAGGCGGTCGGTGGTCGTTCTGCAGATTGGTACAGCTCGTATAAAAGCCGAAACCTTTTGGCAGGTGCATCAAACTATTGCTTCTGGATTGCAAACGGTGATCTTAAGTCATATGCATTCCAGTCAAAGAGCGATATGCTTTCGTCTGGTGTGCTTGAAAAAGGTGACATTATTTTAATGTTGCCGACAACAGCATCGGCCAGTGACCGAGATACGCATATTGGCTTTTTCTGGGGAAACTCCTCCAGCGAAGATAATATGTGGCATAGTTTTGGTTCCAATAACCATATTTCGACCATAACACCTAAGACCAGCCCTTCTTATTACGTGGTTATTAAGTACGCACCGTCTGAATATACACTGACGCTCAATAAGACAAGCTCTAATCCCTCGTTGACAAACAATAACAGCAATTACAGCTTGTCTGGTGCAGTGTACGAAGTTTACGGTAACAAAACCACTTATACAACCTCAACAGTCACGTATTACACCGTAAATGCAAGTGGTGGCCTTAATTTGCGTAGCTCTGCCAATACAAGCAGTTCTGTGTTGATAACCATGACCAATGGAGCAAGCGTAAAGTATCTTAGCACATCAGGATCGTGGTATAGGGTTGAATATACCCATTCAAACGGTACGACCTATACAGGATATGCTTCATCGACATATCTTACGAATAAAACTACGCAAACTATTTATACTCCAACAGTAACATCGAATGCATTACTTGGTACGCTTACAACTAACTCGTCAGGATCGGCGAGTCTTGTTGTGCCTGCGGGAACAGTGAGCGTAAAGGAGAAGACCGCACCGAAAGGATTCTCCGTTGATAATGAAACTCATACAGTAACGATGGACGGTAATAAGACACTCAATGTCTCCGATACACCGATTATCTATGAGTACAATATCAACCTCACAAAGACGAGTGCCAATGTCTCAATCACAAACGGCGACAGTGGGTATAGCCTCGCCGGAGCCGTGTATAAAATCTATAACAGTTCCGGCACGGAAGTTGCATCCATCACCACAGATTCGTCTGGCAAGGGCACTTCAAATGTGAAACTCAAAAACGGCACATATACCGCCGTGGAAGCCAAAGCGCCTCCGGGGTATGCTTTGGACACGACAAGGCATACCGTTAGGATCAACAATGCTGACGCGACTCTGAATGTCAGCGATGTGCCTTTGATTAAGACGGTGACACTAACCAAAACGAGCGCTAACACGTCGATCACGGCAGGCAACAGCAATTATAGTCTTGCTGGAGCTGTGTACGATGTGTACGAAGGTAATTCTGCTACGGGTACGCCGGTTGCATCGTTCACAACTAACTCGGCGGGCGTTGCGACGTTAAGCCGCAAATTATACCCAAATAGAACATATACAATTTTGGAACGAACTCCGCCTCCCGGATATGTAAAAGATACGACGCCACATTCGTTCTATCTTGCTTACAACTCGGCAACAATGAATGTGGTGGATGACCCAACGACCATTCGTCTTACGGTTAAGAAAAAGGATTCCGAAACCAATGCCAGCGTGGCACAGGGCAACGCTTCGTTAGCGGGAGCGCAGTATAAAGTGACCTATGTCAACGGCACAAAAACCGTTGAAAATATCGTTACGACGAATAGCTCGGGGTCAGCAACGCTTAGAGGTCTTCCGATTGGTGTGACTGTAACTGTACAAGAAATTACAGCCCCAGCAGGATACAAGTTGGATTCCCGTGTGCACACCTACGTTACAACAACCAAAACAGAGAAAATTGAATATGACCTCGAACCCGAAGATTTCACCGAAGATGTCTTTAAAGGACACATCCAGATCACCAAGCAGATTGAAATGCTTGGCGCGGATGCACAGCTTGAGCAAGGCGCTGAATATCAGGTGTATCTCAAGAGCGCAGGCAGCTACAATGCAGCAAAGGATACAGAACGAGATTATCTTGTGACCGGGGCAGACGGCAAGTCGATCACCAAAGACCTGCCTTACGGCACATATACGCTGCATCAGATTAAGGGTGTGCCGGGGCGCGAATTTAAAGACATGGATGTTGACGTCCACGAAAACGGTAAAACGTATGAGGTGACGCTCACAAACGAGCTCAAGTATGCGCCGCTCAAAATCGTGAAGACCTCCGAAGACGGCAATGTTGCCGGTTTTACATTCAAGGTCACACGGCTTGCGGATGGGTATAGTAAAACGTATACCACCAATGCGGCCGGTGAGATCATTACAGATCAGATGCCTGTATACGTCGATGCAGATGCAACGCAGCTGTATGAGTACAAGGTCGAAGAAATCAACGTGCCGGATAAATATCGCACGCCGGATGCACAGACGATAACACTTACCTATGGGCAGACGGCAGAGGTTAGCTTCTATAACCAAATTGCACGTGGCTCTTTGGAAATCCTCAAAGTGGACCACGACGGTGTGACGCCGCTTGAAGGCGCGAAGTTTGAGATTACAGACGATAACGGTAATGTAATTGCAACCAAAACTTCCGGGCCGGACGGAAAAATCAAGGTAGACTCGATCCTTTACGGACAATACCACTGGTCAGAGGTGATGGCTCCGAAGGGTTATGAACTTGATGATACCGTGCATGACTTTGCAATCGAGCACGATGAGCAGATCGTAGAAGTCACGCAGGAAAACACCCCGAGCGTGGGCTCCATTACAGCTAAAAAGGTCGATGCCGATGGCAATGCTATGTCGGGCGTAGAGTTTACGCTTGAATACAGCACTGACGATGGCGCGACATGGGCCCCGGTAGAAGCCAGAGCAGAAGACAGCAAGCCTTCCATCGGCGGTTGCACAAGTGCAGTCGTTGACGGCGCACTTGTAACCGATGAAAACGGCGTCACTACCTTTAATGGGCTTCAGGTCGATAACCAGACCGTGACGATTCTTTATCGCTTAACCGAAACCGGCACGAAATCCGGCAACACATTGCTCGCAGCGCCTTTGTTTATCGGCAGCTTGCCGCAGATGCTCGATGACGGAACAGAAATCGTCGATGTGACTGTAACGGCAGTCAACAATCAAAACTACACATTGCCGTCCTCCGGCGGCAATGGCATGGTGAGCGTGCCGGTGGGCATTGCTCTCGCACTGATTTCCGCATCTTGCCTTGCAACATGGCTGCGGAAGAAAAAGTTATTTTAAGAGAGCATCTACACTCTCTTAGAACATAAAAAAATAAAATGAAAGGAATGTAGAAAAATGGCAAAATCCAAGTTAATCTCTCGCATTGGTGCTTTGGCTTTGGCAGCAGCTCTGGCCTGCACCTCTTTGATCTCGGCCTCGGCGGCTACTATCGATAAAGCTACCATCGATATGGACGCAAAGGCACAGCTGTCCATTTATAAGTATGACTTTACCAACGCCAAAAAAGATGGCGTGTGGAACGAACGCAGCTACGTTTCTACCGGCCAGTATGACGCAAAAGTAAATGAAGTGCTTGGTGGCACAACGCGTACCGGTGCGAACAGCGCATCTTCTGCACTTGGTAATGGACAGGCAAGCAACGGCTATGCAATTAAAGGTGTCGAGTATACTTACCTCAAAATTGCGGACATCACGCAGTTCACGGAGTCCGAAAAAGACGGCGGTCGTACCGACAGCCACATTGAGGTGCTGTATGCAATCGATAAAGTCAAAGGCGCAGATATGCTCGCTGCTATCGGCCTTGCAGACGGCAAAAACAGCTATGAAAACGCAAATGCACTTGATGCAAACAACTGGTATTACCAGTCCGACGTACTTAGTGCAGCACTTAAAGCTGCTCTTGAAGCCAATTCCACGACTGTTAAGAATTCGCTCGAAGCCTACGTAAAAAACAACGGCGGTACGGCAATGACCGAAACGAACGAGGACGGCTACAGCAACGTAACCGGCCTCCCCGTAGGTCTCTATCTGCTGGTTGAAACCCGCACACCGGAAATGGTGACAGGTACAACAAATCCGTGCTTTGTCAGTCTCCCGATGACCACTGTTGACGGTGGTATGGCAGACGGTTCCGGCAACCAGATTACGACCGGCGGTCAAGATTGGAACTACAATGTTGTCCTCTACCCCAAAAACGAAACGGGTATTGTCACACTGGAAAAAACCGTGCGTGAAGCTGTAAAAGACACCGGTAAAAACAACGCGACCGATGTTATCACCGATGGCTTTAAGCACAATGCAACGGCATCCGCAGGCGACACCATAGAATATCAGATCATCTCCACACTGCCGACGATCACGTCTGCGGCCACCAATATCAGCGCGTATACGTTCCAAGATGTTCTGGCCCGCGGCCTCTCTTATGTAGGCGGCACGAACAGCGTTACACTCGAATTCTTTACCGATGCAAATTGCACCAACAAAGTTACCACGTGGAAGCAGTCCGACGGCAAATTCAAAGTTACGCGCGAAGAAAACAACGACGGTACGCATACGATGACGATCTCCATGACCGATGATGGCCTTGCCGAGATCAACACAGCCAATACGGCTTACGATAACGATAACGGCAAGCTCTATGCCGGTTACAGCAATTACACACTTCGTATCCGTTACGACGCAAAACTCAATTCTGATGAGTCTCTGGTTTACGGTGACAACGGAAACAAAAACGAAGTCGTCCTCACATGGAAGCGTACCAATGACACCTACTACGACACCCTTATCGACGACGCGCATATTTACACGTATGCGACGAACATCACGAAAACCTTTAGCGACGGTAAAGAAGAACAGACGATGTTCGATAACGTCCTCTTTAAAGCGCAGAATGCGTCCGATGGCTACTATGTAATTGCACAGCTTAATGAGGACGAGGGCATCTGGTATGTTACCGGACACACGGACAAAGAAGCCTCTGCAACAGCAATGCACCCCGTCGAATGGAATGGCAAAAAGGGCCAGATCATCCTTAAAGGCGTTGAGGACGACCAGTACATCTGGACAGAGCTCGAGACTGCAAACGGCTACACGCTGCTCAAGAATAATATCGACGTAACGATTACGTCCGTCGATGATGCAAACCGCCCGTGCGACATTTACAGCAAAGATACACTCGGTGTTATCCAGAACGACCCGCGCTACAACTTCCCGAACAATGAAGATTATAAGCTCGCCAACATCCCGCAGAAGCAGTTGGCTCATAACTATCAGACTGCATCTGCAACGGTTGACGGTAACGACGTCACGATGCTCGACGATGAGATGGATGCGGGTTCCAAGAACGCAATCGCTCCGCTGCAGGTTGTAAATACGCGTGGCTTTGAGACTCCTATGACCGGTGAAAACGGCACATGGGCGCTTGCTATCGGCGGCGTTCTCGTCTTCTGCCTCGGCACTTCCGCATTTATTTTTTTCTTGGTTTTCAAGAAAAGAAAAGAGCAGGAAGATAAGTAAGAATACACCCAAATTTTGAATTAGGTTTACCTCGCAGGGAGAGCTCAGTGGCAGCACTGAGCCTCACCCAAAGCCTGCAACCATTGTGTGTAGGCTTTGGGTGAAAAGGAAAAATTGAAGAAGGTGAAAACATGACCCAAAAGCGAACGCACAAAGGTGCGCAGATTACAGCCATTATCATCGCGGTTTTACTTCTGTGCGTCGCGGGATTTTGCGCGTATCTG
>OMDR01001110.1_pt1 | contig 14094 bp, 14 predicted proteins | sample 1645251 | NCBI WGS metagenome assembly OMDR01 (sample SAMEA103958142, study PRJEB25191) | human gut metagenome | biome: human-associated habitat [ENVO:00009003]; feature: intestine environment [ENVO:2100002]; material: feces | place: Germany | collected 2013/2015 | reverse complement strand
CAGGATTTCCATATAAATACACACCCTGATTTAATGGAATACTACTTACACTTTGCGTATACGCAAGTCCATATTCCTTTTCTTTGGCAGCACTTAAAAAGGAAGCATCATTTAAATCAATCAAATAATCATTTAAAGACATGTGAGAAAAACGAAACTTACTTTGATGTGCCAACTGTTTATCACGATTCTGTTCATATTGACATGAAGCATAATATTCATTTAAAAAGCCTGAATCATCGATTTTTAATTTTGAAACCTTACCACGAATTTTTTGAGCACAATACTTTAATCCTTTGCAGTTTCTACAAGCACTCACACTTTTTAGCCACTGCAACAAAGCACCACTGTTTTCTTCTACAAAAGATGCATCTAAATGGTTTTGGTTTAAAAACAACTGAATTAATTCATTCTCTTTTAAACGTGCGATATTTCGTTGTCTTTCTAACATTTGTTCTTCGGAAAGTTTAATATTTAAATTCACTACAATTTACCTTCTTTCAACATCTTCTGTAACTCTAACATTTCCTTATGTAGCTGTGCATCTGATTTTTCTTCTTTTTGCGTATAGAATTTATCATCTAACACAACCTTTTCTGCCTTTTTATCCCTTTTATTTTCAAGAGAACTTTGATTGATGATATCCAAAGCCTTCTTTCTAGAATCCACGCCTAATCGAACCCAGCTTGCCGCTACTTTTTCTACATAATTTCTAGAAAATTGTTGATTCGTTTGTTGCAAAGTATATTCAATTAATGTATTTACGACTTCTATAGGAAATTGGAATTCTTTACACAAACGCTCAATCAACGCTTGATCCGATTTCACAACTGGAATTCCATTTTGTTTATTCTGCAAAAATTTAACTGGAGACATTTTATATGGATCTTTACTCACTTCCATAACCTTACGATTACGCATAACCATATCTTTTAGTTTTTCTAAATCGAATACATGCGTAGAAGGATTCGTACTTCTTTGTACATATTTACGCATATCTTTGGCATCAATTCCATATATTTTAGCCATTTCTGCGATACGATCCAAATTTTCGCTTGTACGTAAACGCACTGGAAAAGTGTCGCAAAATCAAAATCATATTTCTGCTTTATCGTTGGTTTCACCTTTTCAAATGCGATTTCTTTTGATTCATTCCAAGAATCTAAAATAGAAACGTCCAAAGGACTTTCTACTTTTGTATATGAAGAAGAAACTGTTTTATCTTTATAAAGCATCGCCTTCACTTTGTCAAAACACTTTGCGCCAACACTTGCCAAATACAATCTTGAATATGTCTCATGACATAAAAACGAATCTGGCAATAATGGAGCATATAATAAAATCAACATATCCCCTTCATGAACGTATGTTTCAATCAAATGATATTGTTCCAAACGATTTCTTGCGATGTCAAATTGCGAAGCATTCATATTCAATAAAAGATATACATCTTCTAATTCAACCAAATTTTGAATGGAACCTAAAAATTCATATAGACAAATTGAGTTTTTCCCCATTAAAGGACCATACAATAAATTTAAAGATTGTCTTTGTTCGCTAGATAAATGTTCTATGCATCGTACTTCAATCGCCATTTAACTTCTCCTCTTTTAATGCATCCTCAATCTGCATATGCAACTGTTCTACCGTACTATTATTACGTAATACAATATCACTTTTTGCCATTTTCTCTTCTGGATTCATCTGTGATACAAGTCTTGCCAAAGCTTGTTCCCTGGTAAAATTACGATACGTTTGTAGACGTGATAATGCCACATCTAAATCAGCCACAACGCACCAAATAGAATCAAAATGTTCTTGTGCTGAAATCTCAAATAAAATTGGCATCTCCACAAAGACAATTAAGCTCTCTTGTTCATGGATCCATTTGTGCATTTTATCAAAGATTAAAGGATGTAAAATCGCTTCTACTTGTTTTCGATGCTCTTCATTTGAAAACATATAGGAAGCTAGACTCTCCTTAATAATTTCTCCATTCGAATCCAATTCAACAATGTGTAAATCATTTAATTTCTGATAACCCAAATTTCCCTTTTTTAATAAATCCGCATTGACCTGATCACAATCTAAAACAGGATATTTTTTTCTTAGATATCGAGAAATTTCGCTCTTTCCTGAGCCCATTGATCCCGTGATTCCAATTACTTTCTTTTTTGACATTTTGGACATAAATAAGTCCCCCTTTGTGATACAGTTAATTTTTTTATTGTATGATGACACACTTTACATTGCGTCTGATCATGTACTTTTAAATGAAGTTGAAAACGCCCCGTTACACCTAAACTTGATGTATAGGAACGAATGGTCGTTCCACCATAGTGTGTGGCTCCTTGCAAGATCCGTCTTGTTTCTAAAACAATTTTTTCACAATCTTTTTTTGATAACTTGCAAGCACGACTTCTTGGATCTAAGCCTAGCGCAAAACATATCTCATCGGCATAAATATTTCCAATACCTGCCATAATTGATTGATCTAAAAGACAAGATTTTAAATTTCGTTTTAATGTATGAATACAATGATAGAAATACATTCCATTCACTCTTTGATCCATATAATCATATCCAACATTTTTAAAACAAGGATATGCATGAATATCTTCTTTTTTAGAATACAAATACATTCTTCCAAACTTTCGAGTATCATGATACGACATACAGATTCCATTATTTAATTTGAATACGACATGAATATGTTTGTCCTCGCAAATTTTATCATAAAGATAAAACTTGCCTTCCATTCTTAGATGAACAACTAAATCATAATCATCTAAGCCAAAAATCAAATATTTTCCAAGCCGATTAAATGTACGAAAGGATTGCCCAATCAATCGATGTTTAAAAGTTTCTACTTCTACATTATCAACAATCTTAGGATAATATATCAATACATCTTCAATTGAAATATCTTTAATTTGTGTTTCCAATGTACTTAATACGGTTTGTACTTCCGGTGCTTCCGGCATTATTTTGCCTCATACCAAGACTTGCCAACACTAATGCTTGCCTTTAATGGAACCTTTAATTCCATTGCACTTTCCATTGTTTCTTTGACAAGTTTTTGCATCAAGTCCAACTCTTCATCTGGCACCAAGAAAATCAATTCATCATGGATCTGAAGAAGCATTTTTGATTTTACATTGGCATCCTTTAAAGCTTGATCCATTTTCAACATCGCAATCTTAATCAAGTCTGCTGCACTACCCTGGATTGGCGCATTCATTGCAGCACGCTTACCAAATTCTCGTGTCATAAAATTCTTGTCATTGATTTCCGGAATTTCTCTTCTTCGATGGAATAATGTTTCTACATATCCATTTTCTTTACAGAAATCAATCAATTGATTCATATACTCATGAATTTTTGGATAACTTTCAAAATACATCTTCATAAACTCACCCGCCTCTTTGCGTGTGATATTTAATTGGGATGATAAACCAAATTCCGTTTGACCATATACAATTCCAAAGTTTACTGTCTTTGCGATTCTTCTTTTGTGTTCATCCACTTCTTCTGGTGAACAATTAAAAATCAACGTTGCCGTTTTTGTATGAATATCCAATCCTTCATTAAACGCTTTAATCATATGATCTTCATTTGCCATATGTGCTAACATTCTCAATTCAATTTGCGAATAATCAGCCGACAATAAGTGATAACCCTCTTGAGCAACAAAAGCTTTACGAATTTCTTTTCCCAACTCATCACGAATACTAATATTTTGAAGATTTGGTTCACTACTTGAAAGTCTTCCTGTTTGTGTCATGGTTTGATTAAAAGAAGTATGAATCTTTTGATCTGAACGAACATGTTTTTTCAAACCATCAATATATGTGCTAGATACTTTTGATATTTTACGATATTCCAAGATATCATCCACGATTGGATGTTTTCCACGAAGCTTTTCGAGTACATCAGCAGAAGTCGAACGCTTCTTACCGCCTGAGCTTAAATTTAATTCATCAAATAAAACATTCGCTAATTGTTTTGGAGAATTGATGTTAAAAATCATGCCGGCATGAGAATAAATTTGTTGAGCCAAAATCTCTAGCTTTTCATTTAATAAAGCCCCATATTCATCCAAGAAGCTTTCTTGAATCGAAATCCCTTCTTGTTCCATAGAAAATAATACTCGTGTAAGTGGCATTTCAATTTCTCTATATAAAGAAAGCACATTTTCTTCTTTTAAAGATTGAAGGATTTCACCTTTCTTTTCATATAACTGTTGTGTCAAACTATGACAAAGTGCTTGTTCTCTATTCAAACTAAAAGCAGGTTCTTCTTTCGTCTTTTTGGATACATCATGAAAAGATTCTGGCAAAGTAATATGAAGAGCTTCTAGTACTGCATCACTATCTGTTGCAGTAGAATTCAATAAGAATCCTGCAATATGAAGATCATCATTAAATGTATTCCATTTAAATCCATATCGATCTAATAGATGCATCATTTCTTTGGTATCCCATGCACTAATTTCTTTTGTTTCTAATATTTTTTTAAAGTTTTCTACGGAAATATAGTAAATTACCTTATCTTTTGGAATCATAAAACCATATAATTGCTGATCTAAGTATGGTTGTTGTGTACATACTGGTAGTACCATTAAATCCTCTACATCAAACATTTCAAAATGTTCCACTTCTTTTAATGGCCATTTTTCGTTCTTAGCTTGCTTTGTTCGATTCACTAAAGATCGCATTTCATATTTTTCATAGAATCCATTTACATCTTCTTGAATTCCTGTAAACTCACAATCATTTAAACCAAACGGAAGTTCCATCTTTGTATAAATGGTTGCCAATTCTAAAGACATAAACGCATTGTCTTTATCTTTTTCCAGCTTTTCCTTTAATTTCCCCTTTACCTCATCAATATGGGCATAAACATTTTCTACAGTTGAATATTGATTCAATAAACGCAAAGCCGTTTTTTCACCAACACCTTGCACACCTGGAATATTGTCGGCTGTATCTCCCATTAGTCCTTTCATATCAATGACTTGGCTTGGTGTAATTCCATATGTATCGAATAGATTTTGTTCGTCCATCAATTCCATTTCACTTAAGCCTTTTTTCATTAAAAGAACATGTGTACTTGAATCAATCAATTGAAGTAAGTCACGATCACTTGTTAGAATGGTTGTTTGAATATCATTACAACATTTAGCCATACTTCCAATAATATCATCCGCTTCATAGCCTTCTTGTTCATAGCGTTTGATTCCAGCTGCATCTAAATATTCTCTTACAATTGGAAATTGTACGATCAATTCCTCATCTAATGGCTTACGTGTTCCTTTATAGGCTGCAAATTGTTTGTGTCTAAAAGTCGGTTTTCCTGCATCCCAAGCAACTAGAATCTTATCGGGCTCAATAATATCAATTGCCTTATTTAACATCATCACAAAGCCATAAACTGCATTGGTTGGAATCCCATTGGATGTTGTCATTCTGTGTGTATATAAAGTTGCATAATATGCACGAAATAGCATGGAGTTTCCATCTAATAATAATAGTTTTTTCATCTGAATACCTCTTTTCTTCTATTTTAACACATATGAAAAGAAGGAAACGAATCCACGACTCATTTCCTTCGAATATTTTGCATATGCAACTTTTCCATTCGTTTAAAACGAATATTTTTTATAGTTGCATATCGATTGAATACCGTAATAATATAGAGCAATACAAATATCCAAGCCCCATTAAATATCAATGTAAGTGCTTCAACGTGAATAAACCATTTCACAAAGCTCATTGTAAGATATCCAAATAATTTTGCCCCCAAAAAACAAATTAAATCATTTATAAACATCATTAAAAAGACAAGGGCAAATTGTACCCAGTGATCTTGATCCATTGCATTTTTAAATAGTCCCGATAGCCATCCAAAAAAACCAAATAGAACCATTTTAACAAGCCAATCCGAAGTAAAGAACAATCCTACACAAAGGCCGCATAGGCATGCATATAAAAGTCGATTTAAGCTTTTTTCATGACTCACAACAAGTATGCATCCACAAAAACATAAATGACTGACAAAAGATAGGGAAGAATATGTAAAATCCACACTGAATAAAGATGCATTCATTTGATCAAGTATTGCTAAAATTAATAAGAAAATAAATGAGCAACGTTCTTTATTTATCATTTACTCTCCTCTTTTCCAATCACAAGACAATAGTCAAAACTTTTCATATTCGATACTGGCGAAACATAGACCGTTGAAATAATCGAATCATCGTTTAAAGACACATCTTTTACTTCTCCAATTAAGATTCCACTTGGATAATTTCCACCCTTACCACTTGTAGCTACTTTTTGTCCTTTTGTGACAATCGCATCATTATCAAATAATGAAACACGATAGGCCTTCTTTTCAGTATCATAAGACTGTAGTACACCCTCTACACTTGAACCATCTTCTAATGACATCTTGATCGCAATATCATTATTTAAATGTTGACTTGTCAACAACTGAACAGTACTCGTATAGGTTTGTACACTATCCACTAATCCTATAGCGCCATCGCTTGTTGCCACAAGCATGTTTTTTTCGACACCTTGTCTTTTTCCTGCTGAAATCGTTACCGTCTGAAGCCATGAATCGCCTGAACGTTCTAATACAGATACACTGATTGTCTTAGCATCCCCTAGACCACCTTTCATTTCCAACAAGGCTTCAAGTTGTTTGTTTTTATTTTTTTCATCTTCATATGCCGTTTGATAGTTTTTTTGTTGAGCTAATTGCTTCGTCAAATATTCATTATCGTCATAGGCATGCCATAAATTTGAAAAATCATTTACCGCATTTCCAATCGATGATAGTGGATATTGAATCAAACCATATTTCAAATATGTCCAAGCACTGTAACCAATATTTGTGATGGAGTTTTGTCTTAAGCCAAACATAGCACACGCTAATATACATAAAACGACAATAATCGTAAGTAATCTTTTTTGAATTCGAGTAAATTTACGCATAATATCCCCCAAACTAACTTATATTATAGCGATAAACCCTCCTTCTTTCAATCGAGATATTTGTGCTCTTTAAATGAATAATATTGATTTTTACATACAATAATATGATCCACTAAACAAACCCCCATTGTCATCGCTACATGAACCATTTTGTAAGTTACTTCAAAATCTGCTTTTGAAGGCGTACAATCCCCCGACGGATGATTATGTGCAATCAATACTGAATTTGCGTTTTGTAAAAAAGCCTCCTTAAATACTTCACGTGGATGTACCACGCTCTCATTTAATGTTCCCTTAAATAAAACACGATGCGAAATTAGCTTGCTTTTTGTGTCTAGATAAAGGGCGATAAAGCATTCTTGCGACATAGTTCCATACTCAAATTTGAACCATTCAATCACATCTTCTGGTTTTAAAATAGGAGCATGATATACTTTTGATTTAATAACACGCTTACTAAGTTCTACACTTGCCAAAAGTTGTAAAGCCTTAACTTCACGAATTCCTTGAATCTGCATCAATGTATTTACGTGCATTGTCATTAATTTTGATAAACCTTCACTTTCTTTCAACACATCAGATGCAATTTCAAATACGGAACGGTTTTTATTTCCGCTTTGCAGAATCAACGCAACCAATTCTAGATCGCTTAATGATTCTAAACCATAGCGCAACGCTTTTTCTCGTGGGCGTTGCTCCACTTCCATCTCTTTTACCTTCATATACTCTTATACGAAAAAAAACACACTTTTTTTAATTTATTTTCATTTTTTGCTTGCAAAGAAGAGAATCACATGGTATATTATACAAGCGTTAAGCAATTATGGCGGTTGTGGTGAAGTTGGTTAACACAGCGGATTGTGGCTCCGTCACGCGCGCGTTCGAATCGCGTCAGCCGCCCCACAAAGAATTTTAAGCTTCGAGAGATCGAAGCTTTTTTCTTTACTTTTTTTTAATTTATTTGTATATTAGGAGCATGAAAAAATTTTTACTCATACTTTTAAGTCTTACATTATGTGCGTGTCAAGCACAAACAAAGAGTACAACTTCAACTTCAAAAAAGGCTTGTGATGTTACAAGTGAAGAAAAAACATGCAACACAAAAGATGACACAAAAACTAATTTTAATGAAATTAGTTTTGATGAAGCTATTCAATATTTTACACAAGAAAAATCAGGCGTTTTATATTTCGGATTTTCAAGTTGTCCTTGGTGTAAAGAAGCAAAACCCATTTTAAAGAAAGTGGCCAAAGAAAACGGAATCGACATCCAATATGTAAAGGTAAAAGATGAAGAAAAAAATCGTCTTTATACGGATGATCAAAAAGCGATTATTGAACCATATATCCAGGATTATATGTCCAATAATGATGAAGGTATTCTAACCTTATACGTTCCTTTAGTACTTGTGGTAAAGGATGGAAAAGTCATTGATGGACATGAAGGAACATTAGAAAGTCATGATGCGACCGAAAGAAAAATGACAAATGATGAAAAAGAGCAACTAACAAAAATCTATACAAAATTAATGAGTGAAGCCAATTGACTTCACCCATTTTATTTTCTTCGTATTTTGATTTGATCATCCAAATTCAATTGTCCAATCAATAAACTAGAATTCACATCATGCATTTTATAGTTTGACACAATTTGTTTCGAATCAAAATTGGCATAACAATATTTACATACGTGTAAACAAGAATTGTAAGCACCAACATCTACCATATTCACACAATGGCAATCTCTTGCCTTCCACTCTTTAAAAAGCTTGCCTGTTCTTTCAAAAGCATATTTAATACTGAGGCTCCAATAAAATAATGTCATAATTTTTATCCTCAAACTGCTCTGTAGTTAGCGATTCAATCTGCCAATCCTTTTCATCACCAATTTGATATTTATTTTCCATGCAACTAATGATCTTTATATCGTTTTTTTCAAACTCTTCTTTTAATTTAAGATATTCCTCATTGGATGGCTCATGATAATCCAAATGATTATTTCGAACATTTTTATAATCATCCACAAAAGAGACAATCATTTTAGATACATATCCTTTTAACATTGTGCATAATTTGTTAAAAGCACGAACGTGATAATCAACATTATATTTGGAATTCAAAAGGATTGGATCATATCGGACACATACATTTTCTTTGCCTAAATAGGATGATAACTCTTTAATGCATTCAATGACTTGTTTCTTATCCAAAACATTAGGCTCTATATCTTTGAAGTATCCAGTGATGGTAACTTGTAGCTGAATGGGCACTGAAAATAAATGTATTGTATCTAATAATGGCAATGGATTTTTTGTACAAAATACAATCATATCTACATCCGATACAAAGATACGACTGACAAGTTTTGGATTAAAAGGATTCCTCACATCAAAATAGCCTTCATTCCATCGATTCACAAACCAATCCATATAATAGGCGACAATATCTGTTCTTCCACTTGCGTTAATAATCATAGGTTTATTAAACTAAGAAACAAAAAAATAGTCAATATAAAGAAAAAAAGTCATCCAAAGATGACTTCAATTTCTAAATGGCGGTCCAGATGGGACTCGAACCCACGATCTCCTCCGTGACAGGGAGGCATGTTAACCACTACACCACTGGACCATAATTTTCCAAAAATAAGATGGCGGAGAAGGAGAGATTTGAACTCTCGCGCCAGTTTCCCGACCTATACCCTTAGCAGGGGCACCTCTTCAGCCACTTGAGTACTTCTCCAAGAATATTTTCAGAATACTTATTTTTTAGAACAACCTGCGTTATCCGTAACGCCCATTTATAATAACATGGATAAAAACTTATTGCAAGCAATTTTTTAAAAAAAGACAAAAAAATTAGAGGCCAATTTTTGACCTCTAAACTTTTACTTTCCAAACAATGTTTTGTTGTCTACTTCTGCTTTAAATTTAGCTAAAGCTTCATCTAATGATAATGTAACACTATCCTTTTTACCACTCTGACGAATTGTAACTGTATTGTTTTCTTGTTCTCCATCACCCACTACGATTTGGTAAGTAACCTTTTGTAGCTGTGCCTCACGAACACGGTAACCCAATTTTTCATTACGAGAATCTACTGTTGCACGCATTCCTAATGCTGTTAATGCATCGCATACTTTATTTGCGTATTCAACATGTTTTTCATGGTGAACTGGAATTACCACAAATTGACGTGGAGCTAACCACAATGGGAAGTGTCCGCCAAAGTGTTCGATCAAGATACCAATGAAACGTTCAACTGATCCATAAACTACACGGTGTAACATAATTGGTGTTTTCTTAGTTCCATCTGCATCTACATATTTACATTCGAATCTTTCTGGCAAGTTCATATCCAATTGTACAGTACCACATTGCCATACACGTCCTAAGCTATCTTTAATATGGATATCCAATTTAGGTCCATAGAATGCACCATCTCCAGGATTTACTTTATATTCTTTACCTGCATGAACGCAAGCTTGTGCCAACGCTTTTTCTGAAGCATCCCAAATTTCTTCAGAACCAATATATCCACTTTCTGGACGAGTTGATAATTCAATCTCATAAGGTAAACCAAATACAGAATAAATACGATCTACCAATTGTAATACTTTTTTAACTTCTTCTTCCAATTGATCTGGAGTTACAAATAAGTGCGCATCATCTTGTGTAAATGTACGTACACGGAATAATCCATTCAATGCACCACTTGCTTCGTGACGGTGTACTTGTCCTAGTTCTCCTAAACGCAATGGTAAGTCTTTATATGAGTGTAAAGTTGAGTTATATACCAACAACGCTCCTGGACAGTTCATCGGTTTGATTGCGAATTCACGATCATCTACCATTGAAGTGTACATATTGTCTTTGTAGTGATCCCAGTGTCCACTTAACTCCCATAATTCTTTTGACATCATAATTGGAGTCTTAATGAATTGGTATCCTTCCTTTGTATGTTCTTGATACCAGTATTGTTCCAAGATGTTACGTAAAATCATTCCATCTGGCAAGAAGATAGGCATACCTGGTGCAAATTCACTAATTGTGAATAAACCCATTTCTTTTCCTAATTTCTTGTGGTCACGTTTTTTAGCTTCTTCTAAAGCTTCCAAGTGAGCTTCCAATTCTTCTTTTGTATCGAAACAAATACCATAAACACGTTGAAGCATTTTATTGTTTGCATCACCTTTCCAGTAAGCACCAGAATGTTTCAACAATTTAAAGTTTTTACACATTTTAACAGTCTCAACGTGAGGTCCACGACATAGATCCGCAAATTCACCTTGACGATAGATTGTGATATTTCCATCTTCTAATCCATTGATCAAATCAATTTTATAAGGATCCTCCTTAAACATTTCTAAAGCATCTTCTTTAGAGATTTCTTCACGAACAATTCTCTTTCCGTCTTTGGCAATTTTCTTCATTTCTTTTTCGATTTTTGCCAAATCTTCTTCTTTTAATTTTACATCTCCTAAATCCATATCGTAGTAGAAACCTTCAGAAATAACAGGTCCTACCCAAAATTTAGCATTTGGATATAAACGCTTAACAGCTTGAGCCATCATATGAGCACATGAGTGGTTCAACATAGATAAATGTTCATTTTCTAATACATTCACTAATTCCATTTTATTTTCCTCCATTTTTCCATATAAAAAGCGACAGCCATCAAAGGACGTCTGTCGCACGCGGTACCACCTTTGTTTATACAATTACTGTATACACCTCAAACCTTTTAACGCAAGAATTACGGCACACTTTTTCAAGGGCAATTCAAAGGGAGTAAATACATACATTCGCAAAGTGTTTTCACCAATCACACTCTCTCTACATTTGAATAGAATGTATTCATATCCTTATCACTATTGTTGTCTAGATTATAGACCGAAATACAAGGTGTGTCAAAAGAAAAACTCAAGAATTAATGGCAATGTCCACCACAAGAATGACTTTTGCCAGATTCATGTTTTGTACAAGTCACATCCGTTGTAAATTCAAGCTTTCCACTTAAATATTTCTTAACAGCCTCATCCGCATTTCCGGTTACACCACCAAACGAATGGATTCCAAAACCAGCCAATGCAGTTTTAGCCCCTTGTCCAATGCCACCACAAAGTACAATGTTTACATTTTGTTCTTTCAATGCATTTGAAACACCAACATGCCCATGCCCTTCGACTGTAATTATTTCACTCTTAATAATTTCATTATGATCTGTGTCATAGATTTTAAATTCTGAACTATGCCCAAAATGTTGGAACACTTCTCCGTCTTTATAGCTTACTGCAATTCTCATATGTAAATTTACCTTCTTTCATATTCATTATATATTGTTTGCAAAAATATTTGAAGATAAGAAAAAAACGCCCATATTAGGCGTTAATTGTCTTTGGTGGAGATGAGGAGAATCGAACTCCTGTCTAAGCAAAGTCCCACGAGACAGCGTTTACAGCTTTTTCCATCTAGTTATCCAAAAGTTTCGGATGGAAACAAAAATTCTTTTGGTTTAGCTATAGTTGATTCAAAATAAGCAGCTAGCCAATGCTTATTTCTATCTTCTTTTCTTTAACACTCAGTCTGAAATAAGAAAGCGAAATTTCAGAAAGGGGCTGCGAAGCCAAACGTAGGCAATAAAATTAAGCAGCGAAAGCCATGCTTTGGTTCATACCAAATACATTAGCAAGTTTATTTTTAGCAATTAATTTAAGTTGGTTATTACACGTATCCTTCGTGGCTGTGGCCGAATCCAAACATTTACTCATCGAATGCCTGAACATCCCCAAGGAATATCAGTATAATCTATTAATACTGATTTTTCAAGGCCTTTTGAATCTCTCTTTGCGCATCCTTTGCCTTTTGAGATTCACGCTTATCATGAAGATTTTTACCTTTTGCCAAAGCTATTTCAAGTTTAGCTAGTCCTTTATATAAATAAATTCTTACTGGTACAACTGTATATCCTTTTATACGAGCTGATTGTTCTAATTTTTGAATCTCTTGTTTATGCATTAAAAGCTTACGATCTCTTGTTTCATCATGATTGAATCGATTTCCAAATTCATAAGGAGAGATATGCATTCCTTTAATAAAAGCTTCACCCTTTTGAAAACTAATATAACTATCTTTTAATTGGACTTTTCCTCTTCGAATACTTTTGATTTCTGTACCCTGAAGTACGAGTCCAGCTTCAAAACGATCATACAATTCATAATCATGTCTTGCCTTACGATTTTCGGCTATTGTTTTTTGATTTTGACTCACTCTAATACCACCTCAATCCCTTCTGAATCTTGCATAACAGATTGAACATATTGTTGAACCCATTCTTTAGACATATCATATTCACCTGATAATCTATGTGTTGAAGCAATGGAATCATTATAATCTTCAATCGAATATGTTTTCCATGTACTATATCCTGCATCAAACCATGTAATCAACGGAATAAACTTTGTATCTGTAAAAGATGTCTTTTTAGTATTTGGATCATAGTTTACAGTAAAGCTAGCCATTCCCCCAACCATTCTTTCATCCACATCTTGTGTACTCGTATAATTTCCCAACGAATAATATACAAGTGTATCTTGTTTTTTCCCTTTGATTATTTTAGCTGGTTGAATGACATGCGGATGCGATCCAATCACAACTTCAGCACCTAACTCATTTAAATAATTTGCCAAATCTTGCTGCTCATCATTTGGATATGTTTGATATTCATCGCCCCAATGCATGGAAACCAATTGAATATCGCTTACTTTACTTAAAGCTTCCATATCCTTTTTCATTTGTTCCTTATCAATCAAATCCACAAGCCAAGGCTTATCTTCTGGCAAGACAAAACCATTCAAACCATAAGTATAACCTAAAAAGCCTACTTTAATACCATTGATTTCTTTAACTAAAGTACGATTTCTATCTTTTTTAGATGTATGAGAACCCGTAGTAATGACATCCGGATAATTTTCACGAACCAATTCGATCTGTTTCAGCAAGCCCTCAACGCCTCTATCCATTGAATGGTTTGAACTTAAACTCCACCAATCAAAGCCAGCCTTATTTACGGAAGATAAAATTTCCGTAGGCCCATTA
>OMDR01001104.1_pt1 | contig 14189 bp, 11 predicted proteins | sample 1645251 | NCBI WGS metagenome assembly OMDR01 (sample SAMEA103958142, study PRJEB25191) | human gut metagenome | biome: human-associated habitat [ENVO:00009003]; feature: intestine environment [ENVO:2100002]; material: feces | place: Germany | collected 2013/2015 | reverse complement strand
CCAATCCCGAATTGGTGAAGGAGAACATTCGCAAGAAGTTTCAGGACGAAAAGCTCGTCATGGTCGACGAAGTCGTCGAGATGGACAAGGAGTACCGCGCCGCGATTCAGCAGGCGGACACCCTGCGCAACCAAATTAAGGTTGCGTCCAAGCAGATCGGCATGCTGATGGGCAAGGGTCAGAAGGAAGAGGCCGAAAAGGCGAAGGAACAGGTCGCCGTTTACAAGGCGGATCTGGAGGGCCTTGCGGCGAAGGAAGACGAATTGCAGGCGGAAATCCGCAAGCGGATGCTCGTTATTCCGAACATCATTGACCCGTCTGTGCCGATTGGCAAGGATGACAGCCAGAACGTGGAAATCGAGCGCTTCGGCGAACCCGTCGTGCCGGATTTCGAGATTCCGTATCATGTGGATATCATGGAGCGCCTGCACGGCATCGACCTTGACAGCGCCCGCAAGACCTCCGGCAACGGCTTCTATTACCTCATGGGCGATATTGCTCGCCTGCACTCCGCGATTCTGTCCTATGGCCGTGACTTCATGATCGACCGCGGCTTCACCTACTGCATCCCGCCGTACATGATTCATGGCGACGTGGTGACGGGCGTGATGAGCTTCGCCGAGATGGAGAACATGATGTACAAGATTGAGGGCGAAGACCTCTATCTGATTGGTACGTCCGAGCACTCGATGATCGGCAAGTTCATCGACACGATTCTGGACGAAAGCCAGCTGCCGCAGACGCTGACCAGCTATTCCCCCTGCTTCCGCAAGGAAGTTGGCGCGCATGGCATTGAGGAGCGCGGCGTGTACCGCATCCACCAGTTCGAGAAGCAGGAGATGATCGTCGTCTGCAAGCCGGAGGACAGCCCGATGTGGTTCAACCGCCTGTGGCAGAACACCGTCGATTTCTTCCGCTCGATGGACATCCCGGTTCGCACGCTGGAATGCTGCTCTGGCGACCTTGCTGACCTGAAGGTGAAGTCGCTGGACGTGGAAGCGTGGTCTCCGCGCCAGAAGAAGTACTTTGAGGTCGGCAGCTGCTCGAATCTGGGCGATGCGCAGGCGCGCCGCCTGAAGATTCGCGTCAAGGGCGACGACGGCCGCAAATACTTCGCGCATACGCTGAACAACACCTGTGTTGCGCCGCCGCGTATGCTGATTGCCTTCCTCGAAAACAACCTGCAGGCCGACGGCCGCGTCCGCATCCCGGAAGCGCTGCGGATGTACATGGGCGGGAAGGAATATATCGGCTGATTGGACTGAAGGGAAAATTGCAAAGGGACGGGTGCAGGGGGTGCAATGCTCCCTGCCCCCGTTTTGTATACACAATTATTCTGCATTGAGCAAAGGCAGTTTCACGAGAGAAGCTGCTGCGACAACAATAAATTTGCTGATATTTCCGTTGATATTTCTGCTGATTGATGATATAATATTCGTGTGAGAAAGGAGTTGACCACGATGACCTCTGTTATGAGCGCAATCAAGAACACTGTTCCGATTACCCAGTTCAATCGGGGACTTGCAGGAAAAATCTTTGAGGAAGTTAAGCAAACTGGTGCAAAAGTTGTCATGAAAAATAACACGGCAGAATGCGTTCTGCTTTCGCCGGAGGAATATGTACGGCTGATGGACGAATTGAACGATGCGCGTCTGCTGGCTGTGGCATCGGAGCGCATGGCGCACTACGACCCGTCGAAACTGATTTCCGAAGAAGAAATGAACTGTCGCCTTGGCGTTACTGAGGATGACCTCAAGGATTTTGAAAGCGTGGAAATTGAATGAACTGGAAACTTGAATACCTTCCGGAAGCCGAGGATGACTTCAAGGCGCTTGATGGCAGTCAGAGAAATCTTGTCCTGAAAGCAATTAAGAAGGTACAGCAGAATCCGTTGCCTGCGGACGAAAATGGCTATGGAAAGCTGCTTGGCAATCAAAACGGAAAAAACCTTGCTGGACTGCTGAAAATCAAGCTGCGCGCCGCTGGAATACGCGTCGTTTATCAGCTTCAGCGCACGGAAACGGCTATGCTGGTGATTGTCATCGGCGTGCGTGCGGATGAAGAAGTGTACGAAATTGCACAGAAAAGAGCCGCAAAGCATCATTTACTGGGGTGAACGCACAAGCGGGGTGCATGGAGCGCATTTTGCTCCCTGCCCCCGTTTTTTCTTTTCCACACGCCCTTCTTTTCCGCCGCCCGCCCGCATACCATCCATCAGCCGAATCAACGGGCAAGGAGGCGGACAAACACCAAACTTCCGAAACTTCCATCCCTCAAATCCCTTCATCTCCCCAGCCGCATCACGATGGAACGGCTGCTCATTGTCTCTGCGGCGGCGCTTGTAGTTGTCCTCGCCGTCCGCGGCGGACAGCAGACCCAAACCGCCATGCAGCAGACTGACTTCACCCCCGATGTCAGCACCCAAACCATCGCGGACGCATCGCCGGATGTCGAAGTGACCTCTACCGTCTGCTGGTATGAGGACGGCGAGGGGTATCTCGTGCCGGTCACGCGCCAGATTCCGCTGCAGGACGGCGTGGCGAAGGCGACGCTGAGCCTGATGGTGAAGTCGTCCGAGAACGACCTCGCGGCGGCGCGGATGGGGCTGCGGAACGTTATTCCAGAGGGCGTTACGTTCGATTTGGACATTTCCGGCGGCAAGGCGCGCGTGGACTTGAGCAAGGAGGCGCTGAGCTGCCAGAACGCGGAAGAAGAGCTGCTGATGGTGCAGGGGACGGCGGCGGCGCTGTGCGGATTTGACACGGTGCAGGAGGTAACGTTCCTCTTTGACGGTCAGAAGCGCTCGCAGTTGACGCACGGGACAGACGTATCCGGCGTGTTCAAGGCGGATAGCGTGAATCTGGAAAGCGTGGAGACGACGGCGAACCTGACGAATGCGTCGCGGGTGCAGCTGTATTTCCCGTCGGCGGACGGGCGGCTGATGGTGCCTGTTACGCGGACGGTGTTTTCCCCCGCTGACCTGACCACGGCAATGCTGGAACTGGCGAAAGGCCCGGAGAAGGACAGCGGGCTGGAAATTCCGCTGCCAAAGGACTGTGGTCTGCGGTCGGTGACGCTGAAGAACGGTGTCGCGACAATTGACTTCACAAAAGAATTTGCGTCCCTTGCGACGGCGGAGGACGCGAGCGCGGCGACAAGCCAGGCGCTCCGGGCAATTGTGTTCACGGCGAGCCAATTTCCGGGCGTGAAGAAAGTCGAGGTGCTGGTGGAAGGAAAGCCGTTTGAGGCACAGCCGTCGGCAGTAACGACGTTCGTGAATCAGGCGGACGAAGTGATGGCGCAGTATCCGGGGTTGATTACGGTGGATTAAAAAACGGGTGCGTGGAGCGTAAAACTCCATGCACCCATTTTGAGTATAGAATCCTATTGCGCTGCTTACTTGCTCTTTCCCCCGAACAGCCCCGTGATTCCGCCCAGAATCCCGCGCGTCACCTGCCGCGTCACTTCGCGGGTCGCGGTGCTAATCGCCGTATTCTGCACGCGCCCCAGCAATGAGTCGTTCTTCCGGGCGCGCGCGGCACGTTCTTCGCGCAGTTCATCCGCGTGCTTCCGGCGTTCTTCCGCCTGGCGTTCCTTCTCGGCTTTTTCAGCTGCTTTGCGCTGCTTCTCCGCCTCGCGCTCCTGCGCCTTCGTCGTTGTCGGCGCTGCTGCGGGCTGCGCCTGAGCCGGGACGTAATTGCCCGTCGCGGGGTCAAGCTGCATCGGCATCATCTTCTGCACATACTGCCCACTTGCCGGGTCGTAGACCATCACCAGCATGTTTTGCACCTGCGGCTGCTGCACGGTCAGCACCGGGACAGGCTGCGCCTGACCTATCGGCTGCTGCTCCTGCTGATTCTGCCACGCCGGACGTGCGGGTTCGTCCGCCGCCATCCACGCGGGACGCGGCGTGCTGCACTGTGCGGCAGGCTGTTGAACAGGCTGTGCCTGACCCACAGGCTGAGCCTGAGCCATCGGCTGTGCCTGAACCATCGGCTGCGCCTGATTCATCGGCTGGGCAGCCTCGCGCTGCACATAATGCCCTGTCTGCGGGTCGAACACGAGGAACGCATCGGGGCGGCTGACCGTCGGCGCAGCGGTCGAAATCTGCGGCGCGGCGGCTTCCGGCGCGGGCATCTGCTCCTTCTGGAACGCACTTGCCAGCATTTCGTAGGCGGAAACGCGGTCAACCGGCGTGTCGTAAACGCCGCGGAAGGGGCTGGATTCGATGCACTCCTGCCGCACATCGCCGTCGATGGCGTTCATGGCGCTCTGCGGGGGAAGGATGGTCGCGCGCTCGACGATGCTCGGCGCACCGTCCGCATCGAGGAAGGAAACCAGCGCTTCGCCTGTTTTGAGCGTGGTGATGGCTTCTGCCGTATCGAACGCGGGATTCGCGCGGAAGGTCATCGCAGCGGTGCGGACGGCCTTCTGGTCAAGCGGCGTGTAGGCGCGCAGGGCGTGCTGGACGCGGTTGCCGAGCTGCCCCAGAATGCTCATGGGAATGTCGCAGGGGTTCTGGGTGACGAAATACACGCCGACGCCCTTGGAGCGAATCAGCCGGACGACCTGCTCCAGCGTTTCCAGCAGCGCCTTGGGGCAGTCGTCGAAGAGCAGGTGCGCCTCGTCGAAGAAGAACACCATGCGCGGCTTGTCCAAATCGCCGCATTCGGGCAGCAGCTCGTACAGCTCCGACAGCATCCACAGCAGGAAGGTCGAGTACAGCCGGGGTTTGCGGTAGAGCACGTCCGCCGCGAGGATGTTGATAACGCCGCGCCCGCTTTCATCAAGCTGCATCCAGTCGGCGATGTTCAGCGCGGGTTCGCCGAAGAAGGCATTGCCGCCCTCGTCCTCCAGCATGGCGACGGCGCGCTGAATCGCACCGACAGATGCCATGGACACGTTGCCGTAATCGAGCGTGTACTCCTTGGCGTGCTCACCGACGTAGGCAAGCATGGCCTTCAAGTCCTTGAGGTCGAGCAGGAGCATGTTCTCGTCATCCGCGACGCGGAAGAGGATGCTCAGTACGCCCGCCTGCGTGTCGTTGAGGTTCATCAGCCGCGCGAGCAGCGTCGGCCCCATTTCGCTCACGGTCGTGCGGACGGGATGCCCTTCTTTGCCGAATACGTCCCAGAACACGGTCGGGAACGTGCGGTACTCGAACGTCGGCACGCCGCACTGCGTCAGGCGATTGGCGATATTGTCGCTGTGTGTGCCGGGCTGCACCATCCCGGCGAGATCGCCCTTGATATCCGCGAGGAACACGGGCACGCCCATGTCCGAAAATCCCTCTGCCAGCACCTTGAGGGAGACGGTTTTGCCCGTGCCGGTCGCCCCGGCAATGAGACCATGGCGGTTTGCCATCTGCGGCAGCAGGCAGACGGGGTGTTCGCCCGTTCCAAGCCAGATTTTGCCTTCATAGAGCATGTGTGTTGTGTTCTCCTTTTTCCTTTTTATTTGTGTATGGAAATAAAATTACTGCAAGTGTTTTGCCGCAGGGGTTTCGCTCCTGCGGGAGCGACCAAAGGGCTTTCCGATCGCCCTTTGGAAACCTTCGGTGCACACTACTGTTTATTGGACTTTATCGGAACGTTTTAGTTTGTGTGCCTTTCCCCTTTCTCATCTTCCATCTCCGCGGTGCGTTCCGAAATAATATACCGCGGACGCTGCTTGACTTCCAAGTAGATTTTGCCGATGTATTCCCCAATGATACCCAGAAACAGGCACTGCATCCCGCCAACGAAGCATACCAGACAAGCCAGCGACGCCCAGCCAGCCACCGAATGCCCGGCAATCGCGGCAATCACCGCCCAGATAATGCCGATAAATGACAGAATCGTGATAAATAGCCCGGCGAAGAACACCATGCGAATCGGTTTGACCGATAGGCTTGTGATGCCGTCGAACGCCAGCCCCAGCATCTTCTTCAGCGGATAGTGGCTTTCGCCCGCAATGCGCTCGTGACGCTCGTAAGAGACGCTGGTGGACTTGAACCCGACCAGCGGAACCATCCCGCGCAGATACAGGTTTACTTCACGGAATTTCGCCAATTCCTGCAGGGCACGGCTGGAAATCAGGCGATAATCCGCGTGATTAAACACAACCTCCGCGCCCATTGCGCTGAGCAGCTTGTAGAAGCCTTCCGCCGTGAAGCGCTTGAAGAACGTGTCGGTATCACGCTTGGAGCGCACGCCGTAGACGATTTCGCAGCCGTCAAGGTACGCATCCACCATCGCGTCCATGGCGTTGATATCGTCCTGCCCGTCGCAGTCGATGCTGATGGTGATATCGCAGCGGTCTTTCGCCTCCATCAGCCCTGCCCAGACCGCCCTTTGGTGCCCTCGGTTGCGGCTCTGCGCAATGCCTTGGAAGCACGGGTCTTTCGCGGACAGCGCCGTGATAATCTCCCACGTCTTGTCCTTGCTGCCGTCGTTGACGAACAGAATGCGGCTCTTGTCGCTGATTTTCCCCGCGTCTGCGAGCTGACGCACCTTGTCGCGGAACATGCCGCTGGTAATCGGCAGTACGCTTTCTTCGTTGTAGCAGGGAATCACAATATACAATACAGGCTTGTGTGCCACGCAGAAACACCTCCAGTATGGTTGATTATGCCTTATTATAGCACATTTTCTCCTGCTTGAACAGGTTCTTTTTGCAACAGTTTCGACGCAATTATTGTTCACAAAATATTTACAAACACTTCCGACATTCGTTACAAAGTCGTGCTATGATACGGAAAGTACTCCAAGAGGGGTGCGGCTATCAAAGGAAGTGTGCTTATGAATCAGGCGGCAATTGGTCAGTATATCGCAGGCAAGCGCACTGCGCAAGGAATGACGCAGGAGCAGCTGGCGCAGAAAATTGGCGTATCGCAGAAATCCTTGATGCGCTGGGAAACGGGCAAACGTCTGCCCGATGCTGATGCGGTGGAAGCGCTCTGCGCGGCGCTGGGTATCACCCTGCCGGAACTGCTCAACGGCAAGGATTCGCCGCAGAAGGAAGAAATGCAGCTGACGCATGACGCACAGATGCTTGACCTGCTGCGCCGGATGCAGCGCACAGTCTATGAGCAGCATATTCTCTACGGCGTTCTGCTGATTCTGCTGGGCATCGCGAGCAACGCATTGTCTGCGCTGGTCGGCGGCAGCCATGTCAAGGAATTCTTTTCGGGTGTGCTGATGGGGATGTCCGTTGCGGAAATGCTGGCGGGGGTCGTCATCGTTGCCATCCATGTGATTCACGGAAAATGCGAGGAGTAATTAGCAATTTGAGAAATCATTGCGCATTGAAAAGCGGTCGCGTGACCGCTTTTTTCGTTTTGGGAAATCGCAGAAACATGCCTTTTTTCCTTGACCCCTTCGGCATTCCGATGTATAATAAACAATGGTGTATTAGCGCATTGAGCAGAAAGGGGTGAGTGTCCTGTACGCACAGGTAATTGTGGACATTGTGCATGAGAATGTTGCGCACACGTTTACCTACCGCATTCCGGACGGCATGACGCTCACCGCCGGACAGCGCGTGGAAGTTCCGTTCGGGCGGATGCGCAAGGAGGGGGTCGTCCTCTCCCTGACGCAGGAGACGGACGTGCCGCCGGAAAAGCTCCGCGACATCCTCCGCCCGCTGGAGGATTATGCTGCTATCTGCCCCACGCTGCTGACGCTCGCCCAACAGATGGCGGACGACGTGCATTGTCCGCTGGCGGAAACGCTGCGGCTGATGCTGCCCGCCCAAATGCGCGGTGGACGCATTCAGGTGAAAACGCAGACGGTCGCGCAGGCCGCGAAGCCACGCGAAATGCTGGAAGCGGCGGCACTGGCGGAGAAACGCTCGCCGAAACGGCGTCTGCTGCTGACGGTCTTATCCGACGGACGGACGCACCCGGTGGAGGAATTGAAGCTGCTCGTCCGCGAGCCGCTGCAAGCGCTGCGCCAGATAGAAGCAGCGGGGCTAATTGCCCTGCGGGAAGAAGAGGTCCTGCGCCGGCCGGGCGGCAATACGCCGGACACTGCCGTCCCTGACCCGCCCCTCACGCCGGGGCAGGAGGAAGCGCTGTCTGTCATGCTGCCGGATTTGCGCAGTGGACAGGGGAAATACCTGCTCCACGGTGTGACGGGCAGCGGCAAAACCGAGGTGTTCATCCGCCTCGTGCGCCAGACGCTCGTGCAGGGGAAATCCGCCATGATTCTCGTGCCGGAAATCGCCCTCACGCCGCAGATGGTCATGTGGTTTCGGGCGCGGTTCGGGGCGGTTGCGGCGGTGCTGCACTCGCGGCTCAGCGCGGGCGAGCGCTTTGATGAGTGGCGGCGCATCCGGCGCGGCGACGCGCGGGTCGTCATCGGCGCACGGTCAGCGGTGTTCGCGCCGTGCGGGAACTTGGGGCTGATTGTCGTGGATGAGGAACACGAATCGACGTATATCTCCGACCGTCATCCGCGATATGACGCGCGCGAAGTTGCCATCCGCCGATGCGAAAATGAGCACGCGACGCTTCTGCTTGCCTCCGCTACGCCCAGCATCCTGTCCTTCGCCAGGGCACGGCGCGGGGATTATGTGCTGCTTGAAATGCCCTCCCGCGTCGGCAACCGCCCGATGCCGCAGGTCACGCTGGTGGACATGCGCAAGGAGATGGAGAACGGCAACCGAAGCGTATTTTCCGGGCAATTGGTCGCGGCACTCAAGAACTGCGTCGCGCGCGGCGAACAGGCCATGCTGCTGATGAATCGGCGCGGGTACAACAGCTTCGTCAGCTGCCGAAGCTGCGGATATGTCGTCAAATGCCCGAACTGCGATGTCGCCATGACCTACCACGTCGTGAGCAGCGGGCAGACCGAGGCGAAACTCCACTGCCACTACTGCGGATTCGCCGCGCTGCCGCCGAACACCTGCCCGAAATGCGGCAGCAAGTACATCCGCTATTTCGGCGCGGGGACGCAGAAAATCGAGGAAGAATTGAAGAAGCTCTTCCCACAGGAAAACGTCATCCGCATGGATATTGACACGACCTCCGGCAAGGATGGTCACGCAAAGCTGCTCGATGAGTTCCGCTCCGGGCGCGCAAAGCTGCTCGTCGGCACGCAAATGATTGCCAAGGGGCTGGATTTCCCGAAGGTGACGCTGGTGGGCGTGATTGCGGCGGATATGACGCTGAATCTGCCCGACTACCGCGCGCGGGAGCGGACATTCCAGCTGCTGACGCAGGTCGCCGGGCGCGCCGGACGCGGCACACTGCCGGGGCAGGTCATCATCCAGACGTACAAGCCGGAGGATGAGGTGATTCAGACCGCTGCCGCGCAGGACTACCGCGCGTTCTTTGAGCTGGAGTTCGATCGCCGGCGGACGGGGCTGTATCCGCCGTTCACGATTCTGGCGCGCCTGCTGGTGGAGAGCAATTCGCCGCAGAAGGCGCGGGAGGTTGCGACGGCGCTTCATGCGCGGTGCGAGGAGCTGCTTAACGCGCATCCGCTGTGGAAGAAGCGGGCGCTGATGGTGCGGCTTGACCAGCCGAGCATCACGGTTTTGCGCGGAAAAACGCGCTGGCATGTGCTGATGAAGCTGCTTGTGCATCCGGAGACGGAGCAGTTCGCCGCGGCATTGAGCGAACTGGCGCGGGAGAAGCAGGAGGGCGCGGAGGTGTACTTTGAGTATAACCCCACGACCATGATGTAAATGTGGTTTTATTTCCCTGAAATCGCGTGAATTGTGTGGGTATCCTGTGGATAAACACGCGGAAGAAGTAAGAAGAAGTCACCAACTCAATCGCGCGAAAGGGTCAAGGGACGAAGTCCCTTGCGGAGTCCAGAGGCAGCGCCTCTGGTCGCGTCCGCAGACGCGAAATCCCGCATAAACACGCGGGCATAGCCTGAAAGTGTCACCAACTGAATCGCGCGAAAGGGTCAAGGGACGAAGTCCCTTGCGGAGTCCAGAGGCAGAGCCTCTGGGTTTGCCCTTATCAATCAATGTAAGGAGAGAAAAACAATGATGAAATTGCCTTTGAACGTGGATTTTACCGGGAAAGTGGTCGTCGTGACGGGTGCGGGCGGCGTGCTGTGCGGCGAGATGGCACGGGCGTATGCGCAGGCGGGCGCGAAGGTTGCGGCGCTGGACTTGAATGAGGAAGCCGTGAAGAAGCTGGCGGACGAGCTGACTGCGGAAGGCTTCATCTGCAAGGGCTACAAGGCGAACGTGCTGGACGCTGAGGCGCTGGAAGCGGTGCACCAGCAGGTGCTTGCTGACCTCGGCCCGTGCGACATCCTCATCAACGGCGCTGGCGGCAACAATCCGCGCGCGACGACCGACAACGAGTACCAGCACGAAGCCAAGGAAGGGCAGAAGACCTTCTTCGACCTTGAGCCCAACGGCGTGGACTTTGTGTTCAAGCTGAATTTCCAAGGCACGCTCCTGCCCACGCAGGCGTTTGCCAAGGACATGGTCGCCCGCAAGAGTGGCAACATCCTGAACATCTCGTCCATGAACGCCTACATCCCGCTGACGAAGATTCCGGCGTACTCCGGCGCGAAGGCTGCCATCAGCAACTTCACGCAGTGGCTGGCGACGCACTTCGCGGGCACGGGCATCCGCGCGAACGCGATTGCTCCCGGCTTCCTCGTCAGCAATCAGAATCGCGCACTGCTCTTCAACGCGGATGGCACGCCCACCGCGCGCAGTGCGAAAATCCTGAACGGCACGCCCATGGGCCGCTTTGTGGACAGCAAGGAACTCCTTGGCGGCGTGTTCTTCCTCACCGATGATGAGGCGGCGTCGGCAATTACCGGCGTGGTGCTGCCGATTGACTGCGGGTTCGCAGCGTACTCCGGGGTGTAAGCCGCGAAAGTGCCTGAATTGTAAAATCTGTTTGGAATGATTGCAATTTGGCGCACAGGTGTGATATAATAAGGTCGAAAAGCGGAAATAAACCGCAGAAATGGTAAAGGAGAAAACCAAAATGAAAAAGATTCTGTCTCTGGTCATGGCGCTGGCGATGGTGCTGGGCTGCTTCGCGATGGCGGAAACCACTTCGATTCTGGACGCGGATATGGACGAACTGCTCGTCCTCGACCGTGAATCCAGCCTGAACGACTGGGAAGGTGAATGGGTGCTGGTTGCGGCGTATATCACCGCCGATTTCGCGGAGGAATACGACGTGGAACAGTCCGGCCTGCTGGCTGTGCCGGAAAATGCGGCGACGCTGACCATCACCGCGCTGAAGGACGCGACCGCGAACGACAAGGTACTGGGCACGATGGTGGACGTGGCGTCCTACATCCACGACCACACCTACGACCTGTCCGGCGAGCTGACTTTCTCCGACGAGGACAGCTACACGGTCAAGAGCGCGTGGGACGAATGGGCGAACAACGTCATCGCGAAGGTGGACTATGACCCCGCAGCGTCCTACAACCGCGGCCCCGCCAAGACCCACGTCAAGGGCGACGACGACACCGTTCGTTTCGCGGACATGACTGCCGTGGAAATCGAGGACATGGAAACGATGAAGTACATCGGCATGACCACGTCTGGCTATCTGGTGCTGTGCTACTCTGACGACAACCTCGCCAAGAAGGACGGCGACATGGGCGTTGGCTACATCTTCGCGCGTGTCGAAGCGGAATAATCCCCCCGAATAAAAGACAAAAGAGCCATCCAGCACGGGTGGCTCTTTTGCAAATTCGCAATTCGACAGGAACTTTCCGCATACACCTTGCAATCGGCGCGAAAATCTGCTATAATTGCACGGATAACCCGAAACGACAGGAGGGCTGAACGTGCGAGTGCTGCTCAAGGACGGTTCTGTCTTGGAACAGGGCAAGTGGAAGCAAACCGATGTGGCAATTGAAAACGGCGTCATTGTCGCCCGTGGGGAACAACTTTCCTTTCCGGCAGAGAAAGTGTTTGATTGCCGTGGATTTGCCCTTTTTCCCGGCTTTGTGGATGTGCATGTGCATCTGCGTGAGCCGGGATTTTCTTATAAGGAGACCATTGCGACCGGCAGCGCGGCGTGCGCGCATGGCGGATATACGACCGTCTGCGCGATGCCGAATTTGAATCCCGCGCCGGACAACTCAGAGCATCTGGCAGTGGAGGAAGCGCTGATTCAAGGGGAAGCGGTTATTGATGTGCGTCCGTACGCGTCCATCACGATGGGGCAGAAGGGCGAGGGCGAACTGACCGACATGGCGGCGCTGAGCGGGCGCGTCTGCGGCTTCTCCGACGACGGACGCGGGGTCAAAACCGCCGAGACGATGCGCGAAGCCATGCAAAAGTGCAAGGCGGCGGACAGCATCATTGCGGCGCACTGCGAGGACATGAGCTGGATTCCCGCGGGCGGCGCGATTCATGACGGCGCGTTCGCAAAGGCGCACGGCATTCCGGGCATTCCGTCCGAAAGCGAATGGAAGCCCATTGAACGCGACATTGCCCTCTGCCGCGAAACCGGCTGCCGCTACCACGTCTGCCACGTCAGCACGAAGGAATCCGTCGCGCTGATTCGTCAGGCGAAGGCGGAGGGAGTCAACATCACCTGCGAAACTGGACCGCACTATCTGCTGCTGTGTCAGGATGACTTGCAGGACTTGGGGCGCTTCAAGATGAATCCGCCGCTGCGGAACAGGGACGACCAAGAGGCGCTCCTGGCAGGCCTGCTCGACGGCACAATTGACATGATTGCCACCGACCACGCGCCGCATTCCGCCGAGGAAAAGGCGAAAGGGCTGCGCGGGTCTGCAATGGGCGTCGTCGGGATTGAAACGGCGTTCCCGCTGCTGTACACCTATCTGGTGGAGACAGGGAAAATGCCGCTGGAAATGCTGATTGACCGCATGGCGGATGCGCCGCGCCGCCGCTTCCGCATTGAGGGCGGGATGCAGGTGGGCGACAAAGCCGCTGTGACCGTGTTTGACCTGCACGCGCAGGAGAAGATTGACCCGAACACCTTCCTCTCCAAGGGGCGCGCAACACCCTTTGAGGGCTGGGAGGTTCACGCCGTATGCCGCCTGACCGTCTGCGGCGACAAGATTGCGTATAACGCGCTGAGCCGGAAGGAGTAACAACATGCGCTTTGCCATCAAGCAGAATACCCCGCTGACATCGTGCGTCTACCGCATGGTGCTTCAGGGGGACACGTCCGCCATCACCGCGCCGGGGCAGTTTGTGCAGGTGCAGGTGCCGGGCTTCTACCTGCGCCGCCCGATTTCCGTCTGTGACTGGGACAGTGAGACGCTGACGCTGGTCTACAAGGTCGTTGGCAACGGCACGGACGCCATGTGCCGCATGAGTCCTGGCACGGAACTCGATTTGCTGACCGGGCTGGGCAACGGCTTCGACATCACCCGCTGCGGGGAGCGTCCGCTGCTGATTGGCGGCGGCGTGGGGCTTCCGCCGATGGTGGGGCTGTGCCGCTGCCTTATGCAAGCGGGCAAGCACCCGACCGTGCTGGCGGGGTTCAATACGGCAGACGCGCCGTTTGTGCTGGCGACGATGGACGGGTCAGCGGGCGTCAAGGGACTTGTGACCGACGCACTGCCGGAAATCGACTTCACCGACATCTGCGCGTGCGGGCCGCTGCCGATGCTCAAGGCGATTATGAACGCGGACGACCATCCGGCACAGCTGTCCTTCGAGGAGCGCATGGGCTGCGGCTTCGGCGCGTGCATGGGCTGCACGGTCAAGGTCAAGGGCGGCTACAAGCGAATCTGCAAGGACGGTCCGGTGCTGGTGCGAGAGGAGGTCATCTGGTGAGCAGCAAGGATTTGCGCGTCACCCTGTCCGGTGTGACGCTGGACAACCCGCTCATTCCCGCCAGCGGCACATACGGCTTCGGGCAGGAATTCACCCCGACATCAACATCTTAGGCAGCCTGTCCTTCAAGGGCACAACGGCGGAAAGCCGCTTCGGCAACCCAACGCCGCGCATTGCGGAATGCCCGAACGGGATGCTGAACTCCGTCGGCCTGCAGAATCCCGGCGTGGAGCATGTCATCGCGCACGAACTGCCCGCCCTGCGGAAAATCTTCCATAAGCCGATTATCGCCAACATCAGCGGTTTCTCGGTGGAGGAATACGTTCATTGCGTCGAGCTGCTGACGAAGGAAGAGCAGGTTGAAATTCTCGAAATCAACATCTCCTGCCCGAACGTGCGGCACGGCGGCATGGCGTTCGGTACGAACCCCGACGCGGCGGCGGAAATCACCC
>OMDR01001101.1_pt1 | contig 14216 bp, 10 predicted proteins | sample 1645251 | NCBI WGS metagenome assembly OMDR01 (sample SAMEA103958142, study PRJEB25191) | human gut metagenome | biome: human-associated habitat [ENVO:00009003]; feature: intestine environment [ENVO:2100002]; material: feces | place: Germany | collected 2013/2015 | reverse complement strand
TCTGCCGCACCTCGCTCGCCGTATCGGCACTTAGAATTATGCGGTATTGCCTTAGTGCTGTTCCTGGTTTTCCGCTTGCAGCTGTTTGCGGAAAATAGTGCGGAAGATAAAGCGGCTGAGCGGGCCGCAGTAGAACATCTGCCAGCAGAGCGCCATAGGGAAGTTGCAGCCCCAGGTATGCACCCATGTGCCAAAGCTGGGCTCCTTGAACAGCAGGGTAGCCACAAGGCTCATAACTGGGCACATGATGCAGACGATCATCAGGGAGATGGCATAGGTAATGAACTGCGGGCGGTCCGTGGGGCGCATAAAGGTGAACGCCAGAGCGGTGGCCAGCTTTTCGACCACAAAGAATTCCAGCACAAAGGCCACGGGCACCATAATGGGCATTTCGTGCAGAGCCATGCCAAAGGTAGCGTTGGTAACGCCGCCGGTGTTCAAGGCAACGTTATAAACGATCATGCCATACACCATGATGGTGGCCATGACGATGGTAAATACGATTCTTTGCGGCAGTGTTTTGGGCATAGGAAAGTGCTCCTTTCTGAAATCAAGACCGCAGACAAAAAAGAAAGACAGCGAAACTTTCGTCTCGCTGTCTTTCCGTGCTGCGACTACCATTTATTGTGGCTATCATAGCACGTTTTGAAATTTTGTGTAATAGGGAAATTACAGATTCTCCGCCTTGCGCAGATTAAACAGATTTGATTGGATGCATTTGTGCAGGATGCGCATGGGGCAAACCGGAAGGGTTGGATATTTTCAACAGGTGCGGGAAAAATTGTGGAAACAGGAAGCGTTTTTTCAGTTGTGGCCGATTATTTAGGTTTCTCCACGGCGGGATGAGGGCATCCCGCCCTACAGCATGGTTGTGAGCAAATAAACAATCATTTTTTCACATCGTCCTATACAAATATTTTACGGCGCGGGGCATATGGTTGGCAATTTTCAGGCTCGTCCGGGACATTGAGGACGCCGTTCCCTACCGACAGCCTAAAAAGCTCGGCTCCAATTCCTAATTGCTAATTTGGTCTTACTTTTTTGCGGCACGCAAAAAAGTGCCCGGCTGCTAGGCAGCCGGGCGTTACGCTTATTGCAGGGAGTTAATGTACTCGTTCAGGGCCTCTTTCCAGGGGCGGGGCTGGGGCAGGTTGTCCAGGCGGAGCATTAGGTTATCCAGCACGGTGTAGCTAGGGGTGCTGCCAGCGTCCGCTGCGCGGATGGGGTGCAGCTCCAGTTTATCTTCCATATGGGCAGCTTTCAGGATGGCTTGGGCGAAGTCATAGCGGCTGCAGCAGCCCTGGCACACGATATGGTAAATGCCCAGGGTATCATGGTCGATCAACTGCTCCACCGCGGCGGTCAGGTCATCGGCCGAGGTAGGGGAGGCAAAGCGATCCGTGGGAACGGCCAGCCAGGGGCAGGTGGGGTCTGCGGCGGCGTTCAGCACGGTGGAAACAAAATCCCGCCCGATGCCGTACACCCAGGCGCTGCGCACGATCAGGTAGCGGTGGCACAGCGTGCGCACAAACTCTTCGCCCGCAAGCTTGCTTTTACCATACAGGCTTTCAGGGGCGGGGGCATCGAACTCATTATAGGGGTGGTGGCTCGCCTTGGCAAACACATCATCGGTGGAGAACTGCACCATCTTGGCCCCCAGCGCATCGGCGGCAAGGGCCAGGTTGCGGGGGGCCAGGGCGTTGACGCGGTAAGCGCGGTCGGGGTCCGTCTCGCAGCCGTCCTCATCATTAAAGCCGGTGCAGTTGATGATGACATCCGGGCGGTTGGCATCCGCAAAGGCGCGGACTTCGGCGGGGACAGTCACATCCACTTCCGCCACATCGGTGGCGATCAGCTGGTATTTTTCGCGGTCAAGCCGTGTACACAGCGCCTGACCAAGATGGCCGTTGGCACCGCTGATCCAAACTTTGAACATTGCTGTTTTCCTCCATCTGGAACGGGGCAGTAGAGCACCCCGGAATTCTTCTCATACGCGGTTTTATTATAGCCCTGCTGGTTGAGAAGTGCAATGCGTTTTGCCGGATTTGGCGAAAAAAAGCGGCGGGATCAGCCTACATCCGTTACGGCAACATTGCTTACCAGGTCGTAGCTGGTTTTGGTGTTCCAGTCACGGCGGATGACGGCTTCGGCGGTCAGGGCGGTGTTATCGTACAGGATGCTCCACTGGGTATTGCTGGTCACATCCTGCGGGTTGGGGGCCTGAGAGGCCGCCTGCAGGGCCTGCCAGGCAATTTCCCGGTCAATACTGCCTGCATTGGCATCCAGGATTTCCTCGATGGCATCATAGCGCTCCCGGCCATGGCCGTAAACGCCGTTGCGCTGATTGGGCAGAACGTTATCCTTGTACATGACAAAGAAGTTGGTTACGCTGCGGCTGGGGGTAACGGTCAGGGGGCGGGCGGGGTCATTGCAGTCGTATTCCAGCACGCGGCCATCACCGGAAGCATCGGTGATATAGAAGTGGTAATCCCGCCCGCTGGAAGCGAACATATCATATTTGCTCAGCAGCTCTACAGCTTCGGCTGTGGTGGCGGCGCGGTCCAGCACCAGGCGGATGGCAAGGGTGGTAGCGATCATCGGCTTGCCGGTCTGCTGGTAGGTGGGGTCACTGTCCAGCGTGAGAACGGCGATAGAAACGCCTTTTTCATTCATGCCGTCCAGGCAGATGAACGGCGCGGTGAGGGTTGCCAGCTTTTTGGCCATGCTCGCGTCCGGCGTGTTGGCGTTGATGTTATCCAGTGCGGCAAAGGCGACCGAGGCGTAACCGTCCTTGGGGGTGCAGTAGACCAGCATGGCGGAGGTATCGTTCTTGAAATCATAGTTGCGGCCCATCAGGGTGTGGCCGTCCGTGCCCTGGGTGCAGAACGCGCTGCAGCCAAAGTTTGGGGCTTTCATATGGATGGGCAGGTAGGGCAGGGCTTCGGCCAGGATGGCATTGATCATGCTCTGGTTATCGGTAATGCCGCGGTCGATCAGGCGGTCGAGATCATACGCATAGTCAATATCCATGCGGTAGAGGTTATAGTTTTCGTAATCGGTCAGTTTGCGGATGCTGTGGATGCTTTTGAGCCGGGTAAAGTACACCCCGCCGCCAACGGCGGCGGCGATGATGACCACGGCAACCAGAGCGGAAATGATCCATTGAATCGCTTTCATCTTTTTCTCCTGTTCATGACGGGTTGGCGGACAAACGGGGGCGGTGCTGGCTGATTATGCTTTTACGGAATCCGGCAGCGGGAAGGAAAAACGCATGGCAAGCGCTTTGAACAGCTCCTGCATGACCTGCACGGCAATGGCGCGGATATCCAGCTTGGCGATAAAATCCAGCACCTGCTTTTGCTCTGCGGCGGGCACCGCGTAAGCGTTTAAACTCATGGAAAGGAAGCGGGCCAACTTTTTTTCCAGCGTAAAGTATTTATCGCACGGGCGGGACATATAGCCCCGCATTATGCCCGCAGAGCCGATCTCCAGTTCATAGAAGTCGCTTTCGGTATAGCTGGGCAGGTAGGGGCCGAAAATGCGGTACAGTTCGCTGGAGGTGTGCTGGTAGATATACTCGGACGCTTCGGTGTGGCTGTAGGCTTCCAGGTAGATATCCCGCAGGTTCTCGTTCAGCTCGGTCAAAGCCAGCTGGATGCTGGTCTCCACCGCGTACACATAGACGGGCGGCAGCTTTTGGCCTGCGATCTGGCCCGCCATATCAAACTGACTGCCGAACATGAATTTGACCAGCTCCACCAGAACGCCATCCTTGGTGCGGAACACATTCTGGAAGGTACTGATGCTGACATCGGCTTCCTTGACAATTTCGGCAACAGTGGTGCGGGTATAGCCTTTTTCCAGAAAGAACCGAACACAGGCCGTTAAAATGCGGCGCTTGGCGTCGGCGCTGTCATATCGTCTGGGCATTAGAATCACGCTTTCTGTATTGGTTTATATGCCAATTATAGCATTTGGATGCAGCGGGAACAAGTGGCCGGGATGGAGAAGATTTGGGCGGATATTTGGTGATATTGGATATCGGTTTTGATTGGGGTAACGTAACCAAAGGGCCGCCATCTCTTTTCTGGTTGGCGGGCGCACGATGTGCGCCCCCTACGGGGAGCGCGCCAGATTACGGCTGATTTTTACGGCAAAACAAAAAGCCCGCACCCATACGGGTGCGGGCCAGAAAAGTTGAAAAGGTCAGAAATTACTTATTCTTCTCTTCATCCAGGCGGTCGAGCAGATCCCAGACGCCGAGCATATACTGGATGCCGAGGGCACGGTCATACTTGCCGTAGCCGGGGCGGCAGTTGCCGGGGCCTTCCTCCCACAGCTGACGGCCGTGGTCGGGGCGGATATAGCCCTCAAAGCCGTTGTCGTGGTAAGCGCGCAGGATCTCGATGATGCCGGTCTCACCGCAGCAATCGCGGTGGGCAGCCTCAGAGAAGTCGCCGTTATCAAAGTGATGGATGTTGCGGATGTGAGCGAAAGCGATGCGGTCGCAGTGCTTGCGGACGATCTCGGCAACATTGTTGTTGGGGTTGGCGTTCAGGCTGCCGGAGCACAGAGTCAGGCAGTTGTACGGATCATCCACCATGGACAGGAAGCGGTCGATGCTCTCGGCGTCCACCAGCAGGCGGGGCAGGCCGAAGATATCCCATGGGGGATCGTCCATATGGATGGCCATCTTGATGTCGCATTCGCGGCAGGTGGGCATGAGGGCTTCCAGGAAGTACTTCAGATTCTCCCACAGCTTCTCCTTGGTGACAGGGGCATAGGCCTTAAACAGCTCGTCCAGCTTAGCCATACGCTCCGGCTCCCAGCCGGGGAAGGTCATGTGGTACTTCTCGGTGAAGTCCAGGATATACTTGGCCATAGCCTTGTAATCGTCCTTGATCATATCCTTCTGATAGAACAGGGCGGTGGAGCCATCACCGACAGGGTGGAACAGGTCAGTGCGGGTCCAGTCAAAGATAGGCATGAAGTTATAGCAGATAACCTTAACGCCAAACTTGGACAGGTTGCGGATGCACTGCTTGTAGTTTTCGATATACTGGTCGCGGGTAGGCAGGCCGATCTTGATATCGTCATGGACGTTCACAGATTCAACAACGTCGCCGTTGAAGCCGTAAGCGTGGATCTGATCCATGACTTCCTTGATCTCGTTCTCTTCCCAAATCTCACCGGGCATTTTGTGGTGCAGAGCCCAAACAATGCTGGTAACGCCGGGGATCTGCTTGATGTCGCTGAGGGTGATGGGGTCGTTGTCCTCACCATACCAGCGCCAACCCATTTGCATAGGCATAAGTGTGTTCCTCCTTGATTGTTGTTTATCTGGGGCAATCTTGGATTCCGAGTCAATACGGGGTTTCCCCGGAATGCCTTTTGGTTACACCTTCATTAAGCGTTGACAGCGTCGTGCAGGGTCTTGCGGACAGCGCCGGGGCCTGCGATCTCAGCCTTGAAGTAAGCCTTGACCTTGTCGGCCAGAACGGTCTTGGTCAGGTCAGAGCCAAAGATGGAAGCATTGCTCAGGATGCTGTCCAGCTGGTCGGTGCAGCTGTCGGGAGCACCGAACTTGATGGTAGCCAGCTTAGCCTGCAGGTCATCCTTCAGGGGGTCTGCAGAAACTTCAAATGCGTTGCCGTTGTCATCAACAGCCAGCAGGTAACGCAGCCAGCCAGCAATGGCCAGCGGGATGGACACCAGGGTGTTCAGGTCGCGGCCTTCAGCAACATAGCTCTTGATGGTCTCGCCAAAGCGGATGCCGACCTTCTGGGAAGTATCGGTAGCGATACGCTGCGGGGCGTCCGGCATGAACGGGTTGGGCAAGCGCTGCTCAACAACTTCATCGATGAATGCCTTGGGCTCCAGGATGCCGGGGTTGACCACAACAGGCAGGCCTTCAACATAGCCCAGGCGCTTGATGAGGGCAACGATATCGGCATCCTTCATCTCGTCGCAGATCAGGGTGTAGCCCAGCATGCAGCCGTAAACGCTCATGGCGGTGTGCAGCGGGTTCAGGCAGGTGGTGACCTTCATGCGCTCGGTCTTGTTGACGGTGTCGCGGTCGGTCATATAGACGCCGGCCTTTTCCAGCGGGGGACGGCCATTGGGGAACTTGTCCTCAACAACCAGGTACTGCGGGCGCTCTGCGTTGACAAAGGCAGCAATGAAAGTGTTCTTGCTGGTAACGATGGGCTCCATATCCTCGATGTTATCCTTGACCAGCTGCTCTTCCACGATCTTGTGGGGGCGCGGGGTGATCTTGTCGATCATGGACCAGGGGAATGCGATCTTGCTCTCGTCTTCCAGGTAAGCGATGAAGTCCTGGCCGACATAGCCCTTTTCAGCCCATGCCTTGGCAACGGTCATCACGCTGGACTGCAGCTTTTCGCCGTTGTGGGAGCAGTTGTCCATGCTGACAACAGCCAGCGGGGCGGCACCAGCCTGGAAACGCTCGAACAGCAGGGCAGCGACCATGCTCATGGCGTGGCGTGCGTGTGCCGGACCTTCGTCGATATCAGCCTGCACAACGGGCATCAGGCTGCCATCGGGACGGTACAGGGCATAGCCCTTCTCGGTGATGGTGAAGGAGATCATCTGCAGGCCGGGATCGGTGAAGATCTCCTTGAAGCGTGCCATCATGGCAGCGTCAGAAGAATCAGCGCGCAGGCCCTCGGCAACAGAACCGATGATCTCGCGGCTGGTGGAGCCATCCGGGTTCAGGGTGACCATCATGGTCAGATTGTCGAACGGGGTGTAGATCTTATCAATGATGTCATAGTCAAAGGTATCGGCTGCAATGATGCCGCGGTCCTGCAGACCTTCGTTCAGCAGGCGCTGCTGGAGAGCTGCGATAAAGCCGCGGAAGATGTTGCCTGCGCCAAAGTGGACCCAAACCGGATGCTCCTTGGTTTTGGCAGTCATAGCGTCATGGTCAAAGGCGGGCAGCTTAACGCCCAGAGCTTCCCATTCAGCCTTCTGGTTCTTGATGGATGCAGCGTTCATTTTCATGGCGAAACACTCCTTCAGATTTTGTTTTGTGATATCTTCGGTGGCCTTGCTTTGCAGCACGGCCGGTGTTGTTCATTCAAACTGTGGATAAGTATAACCCTTATTTTTTGCAAATTAAATTGGCGTAATTGCTTGAAAGATTGCAAAAATTGCGGTACTATGAAAGTAGAAAGAGAGATGACAGGATTATGGCAGAAAACAGCTTTCAACCCTTTACACGGCGGCAGACCATGATCCGCCGGGATTTTGAAATTTACCGCTACCGCTACATGGATGAAGTGGAGCTGCACCACCACGATTTTTATGAAATCTACATGCTTTTGCGCGGCAGTGTATCTTATACAGTCGAAAACCGCATCTTCCACATGCGCGCGGGGGATCTGATGCTGATCAGCCCGCTGGAGCTGCACCAAGCGCGGGTTGACAGCAATGATGAACCTTACGAGCGCATTGTGCTGTGGGTGGACCGCGGGTATCTGGAATCCCTTTCCAGCCCGCACACCAGCCTGACCCGTTGCTTTGACACCACGGTGCCCGGCCATACCAATCTGCTGCGCCTGCCCGGCCCCCGCAGCGCCGAGATGCGCCGTGAGCTGGACAAGCTGCGCAGCCTGCACATGCAGGAAAGTTATGGCAGCGACCTGCTGGCCGTTTGCAGCCTGGTGGAGCTGATGGTTGCCATCAATCAGAGCGCGGCGGACCGCAGCATGCAGAGCGCGCTTTCGGCCGATATGGCGTCTGACCGGGTGGTGGACGGGGTATTGAGCTACATCAACGAGCACTACAGCGAAGCCCTGACGCTGGATGCGCTGGCAGAGCGCTTTTTTATCAGCAAGTACCATTTGCTGCGCAAGTTTGAAGCGCAGGTGGGCACCACGGTGCACCGGTATATCCTGCAAAAGCGGCTGCTGAACGCCAAGCAGCTTTTGGCCGGCGGGCTTGCCCCCAGTGAAGTCTGCACCTACTGCGGGTTTGGGGATTACGCCAACTTTTACCGCGCGTTCCGCGCGGAATACGGCACCACGCCCCGGCAGTATGTACAGAGTTTGCGTGGGTAAAGTTCAAAAAACTGTCGTTATTGGTATTATAGCATACCCTGCCAATGGCTACAATAGGCGATTTTTCGAAAATTTTGGCAGGCAGTGCAGCAGCCGTGCTGCACCGCTGCACGCAAGGTCAAGTTTTCACTTTCCTTTTGCGACAAAATAGCGTACAATGGGGGCAGCTGTTTTTGGGGGTATCAGATACACCTTAACAGCTAAGTCGGGAGGTGGGCAGATGAACCAGCCAGACCCACAGCGCCGCATTGCGGGCGGGGTCGAATATGAATTGACGCGCCGCCGGGTGCGCAACCTGAACATACGGGTCCGCACGGATGGCAGTGTAGCCGTCAGCGCGCCGCGCCGGGTACCCTTGAGCAGTGTGGACGCTTTTGTGGCGGCGCATGCCGGATGGGTTGCCGCGGCGCAGGGCCGGATGGCGGTCCACATGGCAAACCGTGCCGCCGAACCGCCGCTGCCGAGCAAAGCCATCGCCCTGCACCAGATGCAGGCACTATGTGCGCAGTATTACCCGCTGTTTGCCGCCACCTGCCCGCGCGGAGAAATGCCCCGCATAGCGGTGCGGGACATGAGCACCCGGTGGGGGAGCTGCTCCCTAAAAACAGGAACGCTGTGTTTTGCCCTGCGGCTGTGTGTGATGCCGCTGCCCGCGCAGGAGTATGTGGTGGTACACGAGTTTTGCCACTTTGCCCACCCCAACCACAGCCCGGCTTTCTGGGCCGCCGTGGCCAGGGTGATGCCGGACTATAAGGCACGGCAGGCGCTGCTGAAAGGGAGATAGTACCATTATTTGGTTTTCATTCCCCATATATTGGCTGCCGTGATTAAAGAGTTCTATCGAACAGGTTCTAATTATTGCGTGCTTCTACTCTTTATCCACAGCATGTGGCGCATATCCCACCTGATATTTTTGAGCCGCGCCACACGCGGCGATCCACCAACATTATTCTTTTTTAATTCAAATTTAATATCGAGGAGGCGATCTGCACTTTGTCAGATTCCAAACGCTACTCCACGCTGGTGAACAACACCATCCTGTTTGCCATTTCCAACTTTGGCTCCAAAATCATCAGCCTGATTATTCAGCCATACCTGAGTTACGCGCTGGCCAGCCCGGATGTGATGGGTGTGACCAGCCTGATGCAGTCGGTGGCCAACCTGCTGATTCCGGTGGTCAGCCTGGGCGTCAGTTTTGCGGTGATCCGGTTTGGCCTGGACCGCAAGGTGGATAAATCCAGCGTATTCATGAACGGCCTTGCCACCATCCTGCTGGGCTTTGCCTTAATGGCGGTCTGCTGGCCGCTGGTGCGGCTGATCCCCAATGCGGCGGATTATCTGGTTCTGATTTACGCCTGTGTATTGATGAGCTGCCTGCGCACGCTCTGCACCCAGTTCATCCGTTCCCGCATGCTGAACCGTCTGGTTGCGGTGGATGGCGTTTTGACTTCCGCCACGCTGCTTGGCTTCTATTATCTGTTCCTGGATGTGCTGGATCTGGGCGCGAACGGCTACCTGCTTGCCATGGCCTGTTCGGATGCGCTTTCGGCAATCTTTGTTTTTATTGCCGGGCACTGCCACCAGTATTTCAGTTTCAAAAAGTTCAACAAAGCCCTTTGGAAGGACATGCTGCGTTATTGCATCCCCATGATTCCGGCTTCCATCAGCTTTTGGATCATCAACGCTTCGGACCTGTTCTATGTACAGGGCATGTGTGACGGCATTGACGGCAAAAGCAGCACCTGGTGGGTGGGCCTGCTGAAAGCCGGGTATTATCTGCCGCAGATCATTACCATTGTGGGGCAGATTTTTTATGAGGCATGGCAGCTTTCGGCTGTGACAGAGGAATCCGAGCGTTCGGCGTTCTTCAGCAAGGTGTTCCGGGTATATGCGGCGGTCATGTTCTGCTGTGTGGCAGGCGTCATCTGGCTGTGCCAGCCCATGATGCACGTTTTCCGCGAGGATTACTTCCTTGGCTGGCAGTTTGTGCCGTTCCTGACACTGGCTTCCATGTGCACCTGCCTGAACAACTTCCTGAACAGCGTGTATGTGGTATACAAGCGGTCCACCAGTTCGTTCTACACCATGTTGGTAGGTGCCGTGGTTAATCTGGTTCTGAACTTTTTGTTCATCCGCTGGTTTGGGCCATGGGGCGTTACGATGGCAAGTTTCATCTCCCTGCTGATTGTTTTCCTGCTGCGTGCTTACTCCACCCACGGGCTGCTGGAGATCGACTTTCACCCCGCCTGGATGCTGCTGAACCTTGGGCTGATCTTTGTGGAGATTGCCATGCTGTTCAAGCTGGAGCACTGGGTGCTGCCGGTCACGGTGCTGACCTTTGCCATCTGCCTGCTGAACTTCCGCGAGGTGTTTGCCATGGTGGAAAAGCTGCTGGGCATGGTTCTGCACCGCCGCAAAAAATCAAATTAAGTTTTAAACAAGTTTTGTTTTTCTTGTTGAAAGATTGCCCGTGCGTTGTGCACGGGCTTTTTTCTTTTCCGTTTTGTGGGCGGTTCTATTATATCGTGCCGCACTATGATATAATACGGGTGATGATTATTTTGGGGCTTTGGCCCGTGGCAGCCTAAAACGGCACCGTTGTATTTTTTAGGTGGGCGGGCGCACGATGTACGCCCTCACGGTCTCTACAGGGTAAAAATAGCATTTTGATTTACAAAATCATTATATTTTGGGCAACACCGCACAATTCCCGCCTAGCGGCTTAAGCACCGCTTCGGCGGCTGCGGCACGGCATCTGCGTTGCCAAAATGCTCGATAAGACATCCAGTATTATCTGCGCTTTTGGCTTAGCAGCTGCCGCACCTCGCTCGCCGTATCGGCACTTAGAATTATGCGGTATTGCCTTTGATAAAAGCAGGAGGGAAACCAACTATGCCGCAGATCACGATCGGCAAAGGGCTTGCTTTTTATGAGGAAGCGCAGGCCCTGCCCGGTGTAAAACGAGTTGCCGGAATGGTAAAGCAGGATATTGAACTGGTGACAGGCATTCTGCCCGCCGGAATTACCGCCGGGCAGGGGAGTGGCTGTGCCGTGCTGTACGGTACCATCGGACACAGCCCCATGCTGGATGCGCTGGAAGCCGCGGGCAAACTTGACCTGAATGCCATCCGGGGCAAATGGGAATGCTACAGCTTCCAGGTCATTGAGACCCCCCTGGCGGGCATTGGCGCCGCGCTGGTGATTGCGGGGAGCGACAAGCGCGGCACCATTTACGGGCTGTTCCATCTTTCGGAGCTGATCGGCGTTTCCCCGCTGGTCAACTGGAACCATGTCCTGCCGCGGCACCAGGACACTGTGGTATTGGATGATCGGGTGAACATGGTATCCAGGGTGCCGTCCGTCAAGTACCGCGGCTTTTTTATCAACGATGAATGGCCCGCCTTTGGCAACTGGGCCAAGACCCATTTTGGCAGCATGAACGCCGCCTGCTATGCGCCGGTATTTGAGCTGCTGCTGCGCATGAAAGGCAACTACCTGTGGCCTGCCATGTGGAATTCCAATTTCAGCCTGGACGGCCCTGGGCTGGAAAGCGCCGTACTGGCGGACGAACTGGGTGTGGTGATGAGCACCTCCCACCACGAACCCTGTATGCGCAGCGGGCAGGAATACAGCATGGTGCGGGGCAGGGATTCCATTTACGGCGATGCCTGGGATTACATTGCCAACCCAGAAGGCATTACCCGCTTTTGGCGCGACGGCCTGACCCGCAACAAAGATTTTGAGAACGTCATCACTCTTGGCATGCGCGGCGAAAATGACACTGCCATTATGCAGCACGCCACGCTGGAAGAGAACATTCAACTGATCCGCAATGTGCTGAAAACCCAGAACCAGCTGATCCGGGAGATTATTAACCCGGATGTCAGGCAGGTGCCGCGGCAGATCGTTTTCTTCTCAGAAACCGAAGAGTTCTTTTACGGCAGCAAGGAAACGCCAGGCCTAATCGGTGATCCGGAACTGGACGGCGTGACCCTGATGCTGAGCGACAACAACCACGGCTCCACCCGCACGCTGCCAAGCCCGGAAATGCGCAGCCACCCCGGCGGGTACGGCATGTACTACCACATGGACATGCACGGCGGGCCCCACTCATTTGAATGGGTGGGTGCCACCTACCTGCCCAAAGTGTGGGAGGAGATGACCGCCGCTTACGAATACGGCGTGCGGGAGATCTGGGTAACGAACATCGGTGATATTGGCACGCAGGAGTTCGGGCTTTCCTACTTCCTGGACCTGGCTTATGATATTGACGCCTGGGGCGGGCAGGATGCTGCCATTACCACCCAGTACACCGCACAGTGGGTGCGCCGCAACTTTGGCGCGGCTTTTGCACCGGCGGACCTGCCCCGCATTGAGGGCATCATCACCGACTACACCCGCCTGCTGGCCCGCAGAAAGCACGAGAAGATGGGGGAGAACACCTACCACCCGACCCATTACGGCGAGGCGGAGGAAGTGCTGCAAATTTCTGAGCATATCCTTACCGAATGTGATGCGCTGAAAACCGCCTGCCCGCAGGAGGACCTGAGCGCTTTTATCTCGCTGATCTACTTCCCGGCGTGCGGCACGGCCAATTTGATGAAGATGTGGATCCTGACCGGGCGCAACCATCTGTACGCCAAACAGAACCGCGTTGCCGCCAACCGGCTGGCCGATGAAGTGCAGGCCTGCATTGAAGCAGACGAAGCGCTGGTGAACGAATACCACACCGTGGACGGCGGCAAGTATTACGGGTTCGGGTTATCGGAGCACATCGGCTTTGTGTACTGGAACGACGAGGACAACAAGCTGCCCATCCGGATGTACATCACCCCGGCCAACCGGCCGCGGATGATCGTATCCCGCGTGGAAGATACCGAGTATGCCACCGGCTTTTGGTGGAATGGCCGCAAGCCGCAGGTATGGCAGGACTTTTTGCGGCCGGATGTCAGCCAGGTTGCGTTTGACGTTGCCTGCGGCAGCAAGTGCCCCATCAGCTGGCACATTGAGACCGACTGCCCCTGGATGCAGTTCAGCTGCACCGGCGGCACCGTGGCCGAAAATCAGCGCGTGACCCTGACGATTGACCGCAGCCAGATCACCGGCAAAGCGGCTGGACAGTTCGCTGTGGTGAATGAGCATATCCAGGAGGGGACCGGTGCGGCCAACATCATTGTGGAAGTGGACAATACGCCGGTCAGTTACCCCAAAGGAACTTTTGTGGAAGCCAACGGTTGCATTGCCATGGAAGCACAGCACTACACTGCCAAGCGGGATGTTCCCGGCGGCGGCTTTGCGCTGCTCAAGCCGTATGGCCGCCTGGGCACCGCGCTGAAAGTGTTCCCGGCTACCGCCAACTTTGAAAACAGTGAAGAGCGCCCCTATCTGGAATATGCGTTTGCTGCGGCAAAAGATGGAAACTATCACGTACAGTTCCATATGTCCGCCACCACACCGGTCACCTTTGAGCCAAAGCAGTATATCGGTTATTCGGTCAATGGCGGAGCGGTGCAGGTTGTAAACACCGTGCACGAGGAGAACCGACCGTTCTTTGGCAGCGAACAGTGGTACGCCGAGGGCTTTGCCAATGTAAAGCTGACCGAGGCCGTCATCCTGTGCCATGCGGGGGTCAACACACTGCGCTTTTATGCGGTCAGCCCAGCCATCATTCTGGAAAAGATCGTGCTTTGGCCGGACGGCACCACCCTGCCGGAATCCTACCTTGGCCCGCGGGAGAGTTACCGCTGCTGACGCAGCCAAGGCCGGCATAAAGCCAACAACAGATAAGTTCGAGGTATTGATATGAGTTCTACTATTTGCGCCCTTGCCACCCCACCGGGGGCAGGCGGCATTGCGGTCGTTCGGGTATCCGGACCGGAAGCGTATGCGGTGGTGGGGGAGATCTTCACCCCGCGCAACCCGGCAAAGCAGGTTGCGGATGCCAAAGGCTACACCGCCATGCTGGGGCATTACCATCTGCGGGGTGAGGAGATGGATGAGACCATCGCCCTGTTTTTCCGCGCGCCGCACAGCTACACTGGTGAGGATGTGATCGAGCTTTCAGTCCACGGCGGCAACGCCATGGCCCAGGGCCTGCTGGAAGCGCTGTACCTGGCCGGTGCTGCGCCCGCCGGC
>OMDR01001095.1_pt1 | contig 14280 bp, 12 predicted proteins | sample 1645251 | NCBI WGS metagenome assembly OMDR01 (sample SAMEA103958142, study PRJEB25191) | human gut metagenome | biome: human-associated habitat [ENVO:00009003]; feature: intestine environment [ENVO:2100002]; material: feces | place: Germany | collected 2013/2015 | reverse complement strand
CCGCCGGCGACTGCGGCCGCTCGGCGAAGGCGCAACCGCCCTGTTCGGCCCCCCGGAGCAGAATGCCCGCGGCCGTCGAGAAGGCAGGATCGGCGATCCGGGCCTGCGACTCCTCCGAAATCCCCGCCTCGGGAAGCGCCACGCGCACGTCCATCTTCGTCACGCGGCGGAACAGCTCGTCGAGGTCTTTCAGACGGGCCGAACCGCCCGTCAGGACGATGCCGTAGGCGAGTTTCCCGTCGTAGCCCGAATCACGGATCTCCTGCAGGACGAACTCCGCGATGTCCGTGGCGCGGGCCTCGATGACCGTGGCCAGGTTGCGCAGCAGGATGTCCTTCGCCTCGCGGGCCGTGCGGCCGTTCACCCGGATGAGCTTCTCGTCCGAGGCCAGTTCGGCGACGGCCGATAGACCGCCACGTCCGTCACGCCCGCGCCGATATCTACCACGGCCGCGCCCTCCTCCTTCTCGTCGGGCAGCAGCACCGCCTCGGACGAGGCCAGCGCCCCCGGAACGACTCCCAGCATTTTGATTCCCAACCGCTTGAGCGCCATTTCGAGCCGCTGGATCGGCGTGCGCAGGCAGAGGATGAAGTTGAAAGTCGAGGAGAGCTTCTTGCCGAACGACCCCACCGGGTTCCGCACTTCCTGACTGTCATCGACCATGTAGTTCTGGGGCACGCGCTCCATGATGGTCTCGTCGTCGGGCGCCTGCACGTTGCGCATCCTGTCGAACAGCGCATCGACGTCCTTCCGATTGACGCCGTTCTGCGGATCGTAAACGAAGACGTGGTCCGTATGGCGGGCGCAGCGGACGAAATCGCCCGAGATGCCGGCATACGCCTCCGTGATGCGTATGCCCAGTTGCTCCTGGACCTCCTCCACCGCCTCGCGGATGGCCCGGCTCACCAGCTCGATATTCTCGATCTTGCCGGCATGGACCCCTTCGACGGGTTTCGAGACGACGCAGGCCACGTCGAGCGTCCCTTCGGCCCCTTTCGAGCCCAGATCGACGGCTACGGTATAATTTTTTCTTTCCACGGTACAAATTTATTTCTTGCAAACCACCTGATTCCTGTATCTGACGTCGATCGTCCGGTACTCGTCCCAACCGATCGACGAAAGGCCGCTGCGGTAGAACCGCAACAGTTTGTCGAACTTCCCCCCGATGTCGTCCAACCGGCCGAAGAGGATCGTGAAACGGCCGCTCCGGGGCGTAAGCTCCACCTCCAATGCGCCGCTGGGGGTCGTCCGAGCCGCGATCTGCACCACTTCCGACCTCCAGAAACCGTCGTCCTCGACGATTTTCACAAAGGTAAGGAGTTTCATGAAATCTTCGTAGCTTTTTTCCAATTTTTTTTGCGCCCGCCGCTCGGCCTCCTGCTGCGCGGCGATCCCCTCGATCCGCTCGCGGATCACCCGGCTCCGGTAGCGGTAATCGCGCCGCAGCCGCGCCTTCTTCTCCCGCAGCTCCCTGACGCGGGCGTCGAACTCCCCGGAGCTCTCCAGCCGCCACCAGCGCCGCTTGATCCGCATCCGGCGGAGCGCGGCGATGTCGCGGTCGTTCTCGATCTCGCGGCGGTAATAGGGATATTTCTCCCGCTCCAGCTGTTCGATGCGCCGTTCGATCTCTTGCAGCCGCTCGTCGATATGCCGCCTCACGTCGCCCGTGTAGGAGGCCGGAAAGGGCGGCCGGTACGGTCCGGTCACCACCGGCACGTAGAGCGACGAGGCGCGCGGCGCGGCGAAGACATAGCCTTCGGGCGTGACGTACGAATCCACGCCGTCGGTCAGCAGCCGCAGCAGGGGCCTGCGCTGGCTGATGTCGATATGCAGCACGCCGCCGTAAGTCACATAGGCGTCCACGCGCTCCACGAATCCGTTTTTGGCGATCAGGGCCTCGATGGCCGCCAGCTCTACCGCATCAACTGCCGTGCCGTTCGTCTTGATTCCGCTGTGCGCGATCCACTCGCGCACCATGCGGCCCGACACCAGATAGCCCATCGACGAGCTGTCCACCACCTCGATCTCGACCCTGCCGATCTTCTTCCCGGCACGCAGCCTCCCCGCCGCCGTCCCCGCATAAACGACATATGCGGCCACGGCGCCCCACAAAAGCGTGAGCAGTGCGTATCGGAGGTATTTTCTCAAAATCGTCTTTATTCTCTAATTATCCGTCGTTTCGTCTTCTGCGGTTTTTACATCCGGCCCAACGGACATGCGCCCCGGCCGCCGTTCTCCCGGCTAACTCTTCGCTTTCAGCTTTTCGGCGATCGCCCCGCAGCAGGCGTCGATGTTGCCCGCGCCGAAGCTCACCACCACGTCCGTGTCCATCGCCGCCACCGTATCGGCCAGCGCCGCCCGCTCCACGATGCGGCACGGCACCGTCACGCCTTGGGCGATGATCTCCGACGTCACGCCTTCGATCGGCTCCTCGCGCGCAGGGTAGATCGGCAGCAGCACCACGTCGTCGGCATGCGACAGCGCCTCGGCGAACTCCCTGTAAAGGTCGCGCGTCCGCGTGTAGAGGTGCGGCTGGAACAGCGCCGTGATGCGCCGTCCCGGAAACATTTTGCGCACCGACGTCAGCGTCGCCGCCAGCTCGCGCGGATGGTGGGCGTAGTCGTCCATGTAAACCTGTTTCGGCGTATTGACATAGAATTCGAAACGCCGCTTCACGCCCGCAAACGACGCCAGCGCCTCCCTCAGCCGTTCCGCATCGAGCGCCGTGCCTTCGGCCTGCGCCGCGCACCATACCGACGCCGCGGCCGCCACCGAATTCTCGATATTGACCCATCCCGGAATGCCGAGCGTGCACCCCTCGACCACGCCGCCGGGCGTCACGATGTCATAGCGGTAATGCCCGCCTTCGAGCAGCTGCACGTTGCGGGCGTAGAAGTCGCACGGCACGTCGTACGAATAGCGGTAAACGGTGATCTGCGGATTGTCCAGCACGATATCCACCCCCTCTTTGATAATGAGGAACCCGCCCGGCCTGATCTGCCGCACGAACTGCGAAAAAGCCTCCTTCACCGCCTCGTGCGTGCCGTAAATGTCGAGGTGGTCGGCATCCGCCGAGGTAATCACCGCCACGTCGGGATACAACCGCAGGAACGAACGGTCGAACTCGTCGGCCTCGACCGCCAGCCGCGCCCCCGCGCCCAGCACCAGATTGCCGCCGAAGTTCTTCGATATTCCGCCCAGAAAAGCGCTTCCTCCGCCCGTCACGCCGCGGTTGAGCCACGCCACGAGCGTCGTGGTCGTGGTCTTGCCGTGCGTCCCCGCCACGGCCATCACATACTTGCCCTCGGCGAGATGTCCCAACATCTGCGAACGCTTCTCGACGCAGAACCCGTGACTCACGAAATATTGATACTCCCCGTGCTCCTGCGGCACGGCCGGGGTATACACCACCATCGTCGCCGCCGGGTCGAGAAACTCCGCGGGAATCCGCCGCACGTCGTCCTCGAAATGGATCGCAGCGCCTTCGGCCGCCAGTTCGTCCGTCAGATGCGAGGGGGTGCGGTCGTAACCGGCCACCCGCTTGCCTTCATGCAGGAAATAACGCGCCAAGGCGCTCATGCCGATGCCGCCGATTCCCAGAAAATAGATATTTTGAAACTCCATCCGATTAAGTTTTATCGTTCTCCGCACCGCTCCTCCCTCCGCACGGCCCCCGCCGCATTCATCGCCCGCACGGCAAAAACACCCGCCGCGCGGCGCAGGGGAAACGCCGGAAGCGGCGCTATTTCATTACCTTTTCGATTTCATCCACGATCCGCTCCGCCGCATCGGGGCGCGCCAGCTTTTCGAGGTTTTCGCTCATCGTCCGCAAAGCCTCCTTGTCCGAGAGCAGCTCCATCGCCCGCCTCATGGCCGCCGTCCGGGCCTCGGCATCGGGCACCACGACCGCCGCGCCCTTGGCTTCCAGCGCCTTGGCATTCTTGGTCTGATGATCCTCGGCCACATTGGGCGAGGGCACGAACAGTACGGGCTTCGCCACCAGACACAACTCCGAGACAGTCCCCGCCCCGCTGCGCGAGAGGACCAGATCGGCCGCCGCATAGGCATAGTCCATGCGGTCGATGAAGGCCCCCTGCCAGATATTCGCAACCGGATGCGCCGCCAAGAACGCCTGCATCTCGCGCTCATAATATTTGCCCGTCTGCCAGATCACCTGCACGGGAGCGTCCGCGCCTTCGAGCGCGAGTATCCACGCCTTCATCATCTCGTTCAGCGACCGCGTTCCGAGCGATCCGCCCACGACCAGCACCACCGGAAGATCGGGCGTAAAGCCGTAATATTCCAACGCTTCGCCCCGGTCGGCCCCCTCTTTCGAGAAACGGCCCCGCAGGGGATTGCCCGTCATCGTGATCCTGCCGGCCGGAAAGAAACGCTCCATCCCCTCATAGGCGACGCAGATGCGCTTCGCGCGCTTGGCCAGAATCTTGTTGGTCAGCCCGGCATAGGAGTTCTGCTCCTGAATCACCGTCGGCACGCCCATCCGCTGCGCGGCCCACAGCACCGGGGCGCTGGCATAGCCGCCGAATCCCACGACCGCATCGGCCCCGAATTCACGAATGGTCTTCTTGGCCATCGAGACGCTCTTCAGCACCTTGAACGGCACCGCGAGGTTGTGCCAGTCCATGCGCCGCTGCAGGCCCGCTATGGGCAGTCCCACGATGCGGTAGCCCAGCGCGGGCACCTTCTCCATCTCCATCTTGCCCTCGGCGCCCACGAAGAGAATCTCGACCCCGTCGCCGAACCGCCGTTTCAACGCTTCCGCAACAGCCACGGCCGGATAGATATGTCCGCCCGTTCCGCCGCCCGAAAGGATGATTTTCCTTGTCATGCTATTTTATCTTTTTTACTTACAATCAATATCTTTCAACCCCGCCTCCGACAGCCCGAAGACCCGACGGCCCGCCAACCCGAAAGCCCGACAGCCCGAAGGCCCCGATAACTCAAAGGCCCGCCCGCGGCACCGCCCCGGCGGCCCGGCCCGAAGACCCGACAGCCTGCTAACCCGACAGCCCGAAGGCCCCGACAACTCAAAGGTCCGACCGCCGCACCGTCCCCGGCGGTCCTAAGACCCGGCGATCCGAAAACCGGGGTGCCGGCCTCCGCCCCGGACAACATTCCAAGGCAAGCCGCCTGCAAAATTACGAATTCTTCCCGTTCGCCGCCCTTTCGTCCACCTTTTACCGCCCCCAGTTTCCCCGGTCCAGCGAGCGGTAGTTGATCGCTTCGGCCACATCGGCCGCCGCTATGGTTTCGCGCCCCGCCAGATCGGCGATCGTGCGGGCCACTTTCAGAATGCGGTCGTAAGCCCGCGCCGAAAGCGACAGCCGCTCCATGGCCCGCTCCAGCAGCGCCGCCGAAGCGGCGTCCGGCCGACAGTATTCGCGCAGCATCGCCGCGTTCATCATGGCGTTGGTATGCACGCCCTCCGTCCCCGCGAAACGCGCCGCCTGCACCTCCCGCGCCCGCACGACCCGCTCGCGGACCGCGGCGCTCGGCTCGCCGGGCGCCGCCGCCGAAAGTTCGGCCGCCGGCACGGGCGTCACCTCCACATGCAGGTCGATCCGGTCCATCAGCGGACCCGAAATCCGGCTCATATAGCGGTGCACCGACCCCGGCGAGCAGACGCACTCCTTCGCCGGATGGTTGTAATAGCCGCACGGACAGGGGTTCATCGCCGCCACCAGCGTAAAGTTGGCGGGATATTCCACACTGTATTTCGCCCGCGAGACGATCACCCTCTTCTCCTCCAGCGGCTGCCGCAGCACCTCCAGCACGCTGCGCCCGAATTCGGGCAGCTCGTCGAGGAACAGCACCCCGTTGTGGGCCAGCGACACCTCGCCGGGCCGCGGCGACTGTCCCCCGCCGATCAGCGCCGCCTGCGAAATCGTATGGTGCGGCGCCCTGAAAGGCCGCCGCGCCAGCAGACCGCCCGCCGCCATATTCCCGGCCACGGAGTGTATCTTGGTGGTCTCCAGCGCCTCTTCGCGCGACAGCGGCGGCAGGATGGTCGGCATCCTGCGGGTCAGCATCGTCTTGCCCGAACCCGGCGCCCCGATCATCAGCACGTTGTGACCGCCCGCGGCGGCTATCTCCAGCGCACGCTTCACATGCGTCTGGCCCTTCACATCGGCAAAATCCTCTTCATAACGGCCCGACTCCGCCCCGAACGGCTCCCCGTCCGCAGGCACCGCCGGCGTCATCTCCCGTTCGCCGTTCAGCAGTCCGATCACCTCCTTCAGGCTTCCGGCCCCGATCACCTCGACGCCTTCGACCACGGCCGCCTCCGCGGCGTTCGCCGCCGGCAGCACCAGCCGCCGCAATCCCTCTTCCCGCGCGCGCACCGCCATCGGCAGCACGCCCCGCACGGGTTTCAGCGTCCCGTCCAGCGACAGCTCCCCGGCGAACATCGTCCCGGCAAGCGTTTCGGCGTTCACCCGCGACATCGCCGCGAGAATCCCGACGGCGATCGGCAGGTCGAACGACGCGCCCTCCTTGCGCAGGTCGGCCGGAGCCAGACTCACGACCACCTTGCGGCCCGACATCCGCTCCCCGGAGTTCTCGAACGCCGCACGTATGCGCTGCTCGCTCTCCTTCACGGCGCTGTCCGGCAGCCCCACGAGGTACATTCCCAATCCGCCGCCGGCGATATTGACCTCGACGGTCACCGCCGCGGCGTCGATCCCCACGATCGCCCCTGCATAGGTCCGGACAAACATCTATCAGAAAAATATTATCAATTAACCATTCTGTTACCTGCCTCTTCCACGGTCGGCCGCACTGCCTGCATCGCCTGCACCGACCGCCTCAGCCGCACCGACTTCGCCGGCCACATCGGCCACACCTTCCGCTCCGGCCGCAGCATCCCTCCAAAACGGCACTCCCTCTAAAACGGCGCCTCGTCGTTCAGCGCGGGCGGATTGGGGTCGAACTCCCCGCCGCCGATTCCCGCGCCCAGTCCGCCGCCGATTCCGGCTCCCGGCACGGCGTTCGAACCGCTGGCATAGTCGTCGTAGGCCTGCTGGCTGTCAGCCGCCTGCGACGGCGGCAGCATCGTGTCGTCCACGTCGGCGAAACGCGCCTGTTCCTTAAGAAAGCGCAGGTTGACGTCGCACACGGCGCCGTTACGGTGCTTGGCGAGGATGATCTCGGCCATACCCGCCGTCGGCATGCCGTTCTCGTCCTGATTGATGCCGTAATACTCCGGACGGTGGATGAAGGCCACGATGTCGGCGTCCTGCTCGATGGCGCCCGACTCGCGGAGGTCCGAGAGCTGGGGACGCTTCGAACCGCCGCGCATTTCGGTGGCGCGGCTCAGCTGCGACAGCGCGATCATCGGCACGTTCAGCTCCTTGGCGATCGCCTTGAGCGTACGCGAAATAAAGGCCACCTCCTGCTCGCGGTTTCCTTTCGAATCCTGATTGCCGGTCATCAGCTGTAGGTAGTCGATGATGATTATCTTGATGTCGTGGTGTATCTTCAGACGACGGGCCTTCGAGCGGAATTCGAAGACCGAAAGCGCCGGCGTGTCGTCGATATAGAGCGGCGCGCTGCCCAGCGGCTTGGTCGCCGACTCCAGATGCCGCCACTGTTCGGGCGTCAGACGGCCCGACTTGACGTCGTTCCCGCTCAGTCCCGTCTCAGCGATAATCAGACGCATCATCAGCTGTACGGCGGACATTTCGAGCGAGAAGAACGCCACGCCCTGCTCGTGATCGACCGCCATGTTGCGGGCCATCGAGAGCACGAACGCCGTCTTGCCCATCGAAGGGCGTGCTGCGATGATGATCAGGTCCGAGAGCTGCCAGCCCAGCGTCACGCGGTCGATGGCCATGAAGCCCGACGGCACGCCGTTGAAGGCGCTCGTATTCTTCGACGCCTCCTCGATCTGCATCAGCGCGCGGGCCAGAATATCCTTCGACGCCTGCACCGACCGCTTGACGTGTCCTTCGGCCACCTTGAATATCTCACCCTCGGCATATCCGATCAGCTCCGTCACGTCGGTCGATTCGTCGTACGACCGCTTCTGAATCTCGGTCGCCGAGCGGATCAGCTCGCGCTGCACGTACTTCTGGGCGATGATCTTGGCGTGGAATTCGACGTTGGCGGCCGAACCGACCTTCTGCGTCAGCTGCGCCAGATACGACGCGCCGCCCACCTTCTTCAGCTCCTTCTTGGCCTTGAGCCGCTCGGTGACGGTATAGAGGTCGATCGGTTTCAGCTCCATCGAAAGCTCCTCGATCGCGCGGTAGATCGTGCGGTGCTCCTCGGTGTAAAAAGCGTCGGGCGTGACGTACTCCTGCACGGCGATGATGCTGTCCTTTTCCAGCATCAGCGCGCCGAGCACGGCTTCCTCCAGTTCGACCGCCTGCGGGGGCACGTTGCCGGCGGTGTCGGTCAGCGCCTCGAATGCCTCCCTGTTGCGTTGGGAGGGGTTATAATCTTTAGCCATGATTTATGCTTTCGTTCAAAGCCCAAAAATAGCGATTCGGGCGGAGAAAACAAAACGGCCGCGGCAAAGTTGTTGTCGAAAATCGTGTTGATGACACGATTCACCCGCAGACAGTCCCCGCAGCAGGGGATAACGCCCTGTTGAAAAAGAATTTTTAATTTCCGATCACTCCCTCACCCCCAGCTCCCGCCGCGAGACGGCGAGCGCCGCGATGCTGATCCGGCATCCGGGTGCGGCGCGCAGCATCTCCCCGGCGCACGAAAGCATCGTGCTGCCCGTCGTGAAGACATCGTCCACCAGCAGGACGTGCCGCCCTTCGAGCCGTTCGGGACGGCGCACCGCGAAAGCCTCGTCGACGTTGCGGGCGCGTTCGCGCCGCGGCTTGAGGGCCTGACTCTCCGTATTGCGTTTGCGGCGGACGCTCCGGCGGTCCACCTCCGCACCCAGCTGCGAGGCGATCCCCTCGGCGATGTACTCCGACTGGTTGTACCCCCTCCTGCACCGCTTGACGGGGTGCAGCGGCAGAGGCACGACCACCTCCACCCCGTCGTACAGCCCGCTCTCCTTCAGACAGCGGCCGTACCACTCGCCCATCGCGCGGGCCGTGCGCCACGCTCCGCGGTATTTGAATCCGCGGATCAGCTCCCGCCACCCGCTTCCGTGGATGTAGTAGAGAAACCCCGAAGCCCGCTCGACGGGCAGCATGTCCCGGCACTTCGCCAGCAGGGGATTGTCCGCCTCAAGCCAGAACCCCGTCAGGGGCGCCGTCGTGCGGCACAGCGTGCACACCGTGCGTTCGCCCTGCGCGAGCGGGACGCCGCAGACGGGGCAGCGCGGCGGAAAGAAAAGCGCCGCGACGTCGCGCAGCAGGTCACTGAGGATCGACATTGCAGACGACGGTTATCGTTTTGAATTCGGGATTTTCGGCGAACGCCTTCAGCTCGGCGGCCAGCAGTGAGCGGGCCTTGGCCGACGAAGCGCCGCTTTCGATCTTGAGCAGCAGCCCCGCGAGATACTCGCCGCGGATGCGGTCCACCGGGGGCGTCATCGGCCCCAGCACGCGGCGGCCGAACCTGACGCGCAGGCGCGCCGCCAGCTCCGTGACGCCGCGGCGCAGCAGCGCGACGTCGCGGTGGCGCAGCGTCAGCGATGTCAGCCGCGCATAGGGCGGATAGAAGAACGCTTCGCGTTCGGAGAGCTGCATGCGGGCCATCCCGGCGAAATCGCCCGCCACGACCTGCCGGATCACGGGATGCCCCGGCTCGGAGGTCTGAATCACCACCTCGCCGCCGTCCGAGCGGCGTCCGGCGCGTCCGGCGACCTGCAGCATGAGCTGAAACGCCCGCTCCGCAGCCCTGAAATCGGGGTTGTTCAGCAGGTTGTCGGCATTGAGAATCCCCACCAGCGACACGCCGCCGAAGTCGAATCCCTTCGTAATCATCTGCGTCCCGACCAGAATATCGGTCTTGCGGGCTTCGAAATCGGAGATTATGGCGTTGAACGCCCGCTCGGAAGTCACGCTGTCACGGTCCAGCCGGGCGACGCGGGCTTCGGGGAAGAGCCGGGCGATCTCCTCCTCGACCTTCTCCGTGCCGAATCCCCGCGGCAGCACCTCCGTCACCTCGCACGAAGGGCACTTCGCCGGCACCGGGGCCGTGTAGCCGCAGTAGTGGCAGACGAGTCTGGCGCCTCCCTTGTGGTAGGTCAGCGTCACGTTGCAGTGGGGACAGCGGGCCGTCCACCCGCACTGAGAACACTCGACGTAGGGCGAGAATCCGCGGCGGTTCTGAAACAGCATCACCTGCCCGCCCCGTCCGAGCGTCTCCTCCATCTTGTCCAGCAGCAGTTTGTTGAAATGCGCATGCCGCTCGCCGCGCTTGGCGGCGCGGATCGTATCCGAAACGAATATTTCGGGCGGGCGGGCGTCGCCGTAACGCTCCGCCAGCACGGCGCGGCCGTACTTCCCGCCCTCGGCGTTGAGCCACGTTTCGAGCGACGGCGTGGCGCTTCCCAGCAGCGTGCGGCCGCCCCACAGGCGGGCCATCACCACGGCGCAGTCGCGGGCGTTGTAGCGGGGCGCGGGGTCGGCCTGCTTGTAGCTGGCGTCGTGCTCCTCGTCCACGATTATCAGCTGCAGATGCCTGAGCGGCAGAAATATCGACGACCGCACGCCGACGACGAACTCGCCCCCTTGGGAGCGGTTCAGCCGCAGGTAGGTCTCCGTGCGGCGGCGGTTCGTAAGTTTCGAATGATAGGGGGTCACGCGGCTGCCGAAGATGCGCTCCATGCGCCCGATCAGCTGCGCCGTCAGGGCGATTTCGGGCACGAGCAGCAGCACGTCGCCGCCCCGCGCCAGCGTTTCGGCGATCAGGTGTATGTAAATCTCGGTCTTCCCCGACCCCGTCACGCCGTGCAGCAGCGCCGCAGGCTTTTCGGCGAACTGCTCCCGCAGCGAACCGAGCGCTTCGCGCTGCGGCGCGGTCAGTTCGGGCAGCCGGAACGCCGAGCCGCCCCGCTCGACGGTGCGTTCGCGCTCCGTGCAGACAATATGCCCCTTGCGCTCCAGCGCATGCAGCACGGCATAGTCGGCCCGCAGCAGGCGGCGGGCCACCTCGCCCGTCGAAATCCGGGTCTCGTCCCCCGCCGACGCGATCTCCAGCAGGGCTTCGTACTGCTTGGGCGCGCGCCGTCCGAGCTTCTCGAAGACCTCGTGCAGGCGCCCTTCGTCGTGCAGCTCCCGCGCCAGCGCCACGTAGCACTCCGTGCGGGGGCGGAACTCGTCTTCGGCGAACTCCTCCTCGGTATCGCCCGAAGGCTTCATCAGCGACGGCAGCGCCACGCGCATCACCTCGCCCGCCGAACACATGTAGTACGCGGCAATCCACTCCCAGAGCGCCTTTTGCTGCGCCGAGAGCAGGGGCGCGTCGTACAGCACGCGCTGTATGGATTTGATTGTCCTGAACGGCGGACGGCGGTCATGCACCCGCCAAACGACGCCCGTATAGAATTTGCGGGGTCCGAACTGCACGGCTACCGCCGTCCCCTCCGCCACGTGCATCCCTTCGGGCACGGCGAACGTATAGGCGGGCTGCGCCAGCGGCAGTACTATGTCGGCATAGAGGGGCATCAGAGTTTGTTGAGCGCCTGAAATCCCTTGCCGTAAACGCCCATCACCGACCCCACGGTCATAAAGGCGTCGGGATCGATCGTCTTGACGAATTTCAGGATCATCGCGGTCTCGCGCTTGCGGCATACCACCATGACGATTTTCGACTGCTTCTTGGTGTACCACCCCTGCGAGTCGATGAGCGTCACGCCGCGGTGGATATTCTCGACGATGGCCTCCGCCATCTTCTCATAGTCGTGCGTCACGATGAAGACCTGACTCGACTGCTGGTTCCCGGCCATGATCATATCGACCGTATAGCCGAAGACCGCCGTCATCACATAGCCGTAGATCACCGTGTCGATATGGAATCCCACGAGCATCGACGATCCGATGATGACGAAATCCGAGTAGATGACGATCTTGCCGTAGCTGATCGTGCGGTACTTGTTGATGATCATCGCGGCGATGTCCGTGCCGCCCGTCGAGCCGCCCTGCGCGAAGCACATCGCCACGCCCATGCCGGCCAGTATGCCGCCGAGGATCACCGACAGAATACGTTCGAGGTGGAGGAAGTCGCCCTCCGGCAGCACCGACTGCCAGAAGTTCATCCCCAGCGAGATCACCACGACGCAGTAGACGGTCTTCACGCCGAAGTTCCAGCCGATGATGAATCCCGCGATCAGCAGCAGTATTCCGTTGATGATGAATACCATCGTACCGATCTGAATCGAGACGCCGAGCCACTCCTCGACGGCATGGCACAACACGAGCGACAGACCCGCGGCCCCTCCGCCGACGCCTTTGGCGGGCAGGATGCAGCCGATCCACGCGAAAGAGTACATGATCATGCCGACCGTCATCAGGAAATACTCCTTGACGGGCTTCAGCATCAGCTCCTTAATGATGGGTTTCATTTCGGTACGGAAATATTAGCAATTGCGAAGGCAAAGATAGTGCAAACTGAGGGCAAAAGCAAGTTCACTTGCATTTTGCCGGAGCGCCGCCTATCTAAGACATAGTGCAGGCAGGGCGCAATGGCAAATAAATTCGCCGGTTGCCGCGGTGCCGCCTGTCCGAACCTATCACAGCGACTGTAAAGATACAAAAATTTCGCCTTGATACGCATTTCGTTCCTCCAATCTTTTTTCGAGCATCGCCAGCAGCTGTTCGTTGCGCACCAGCCCCCAGTTGCGGCCGTAATGGTAGCGGGGCGGCGCCTCGCTCGCGAACCGCTCGACGACCAGATCGGGCCGCAGGCGGCGGAGGATTTCGACGATCAGATCGAGGTACTCGCCGATCTCCCAGAAACGGAACCGCGCGGGGTCGGCGTCGTACTCGGCGGCCATCGGCGTCCCCCGGAAGACCTGCAACTGGTGGAACTTCACGGTCGTCAGCGGCAGGGCGTTGATCTGTTCGGTCTGTCCGACGAGCTGCTCGTCCGTCTCGCCCGGAAACCCGAGGATGAAATGCGCGCCGACGGGAAGCCCCCGCGCCGCGGTCCGCTCGACGGCCCGGCGGGCGCAGTCGAAATCGTGGCCGCGGTTCACGGCCCGCAGCGTCCGGTCCGAGGTGGACTCGATGCCGTACTCCACGGCCACGTAACGGTCGCGCGCGATGTCGCACAGCAGGTCGAGCGTCGCCCCGTCCATGCAGTCGGGGCGCGTGCCGACGACGATGCCCGCCACGTCGGGGCGCGAGCGCCTCGCCGTAGAGCGCGCGGAGCCGTCCGGGCGGCGCGTAGGTGTTGGAATAGGACTGGAAATAGACCAGGTAGCGCTGCGCCGTGCGGTAGCGGTTGCGGTGGAAGTCGATCCCCTCGGCGATCTGCCGCGCGACGCTCTTCCCGCCGCCGCAGTAGGAGGGTGTGAAGGCCCCGTTGTCGCAGAACGTGCAGCCGCCCCACCCCACCGTGCCGTCGCGGTTGGGGCACGTGAAGCCCGCATCGACCGAGAGTTTCTGCACCCGGCCGCCGAACAGCCGGCGGAAATAGCCCGCATAGGAGTTGAACCGCCGCGTATCGCCCCACGGGTAGATCGTCCGCTGCGCCACTACTCCCGGTTTTTGGAGTCCATCCAGATCGTGACGGGCCCGTCGTTCACCAGCGCGACCTGCATGTCGGCCCCGAAGCGGCCCGTAGCCACGGGGCGCCCCGACAGCTCGGCCACACGGGCCGCGAAACGTTCGTAAAGCGGGCGCGACACCGGCTCGGGAGCGGCCCGGACGTAACTCGGGCGGTTGCCCTTGCGGGTCGAGGCTAGCAGAGTGAACTGGCTCACCACGAGCACCTCGCCCCCGGCCTGCACGACGTCGCGGTTCATCACCCCCGCCTCGTCGTCGAAGATGCGCAGCCGCACGAGCTTGCCCGCCAGCCACTCCACGTCCTCCCCGCCGTCGTCGGATCCCACGCCGACGAAGACCAGCAGTCCGGCCCCGATCCGGGACCACGCAGCGCCCCCGATTTCGACGGAGGCGCCCTTCACGCGTTGAATGAGCAGTCGCATGGCGTCACGGATTTTCGAAATGGGCCCAGAGGTTGTCCCCGGCCGGCACGGGGGCCGTGACCGACACCGGGCTGCGGCGCACGGGGTGTTCGAACTCCACGCGGCGCGAATGGAGCGAAATGCCGCCGCCGGGCAGCGACCGCTTCGCGCCGTACTTCAGATCGCCGCGGATCGGGCAGCCGATCTTCGACAACTGCGCC
>OMDR01001084.1_pt1 | contig 14410 bp, 10 predicted proteins | sample 1645251 | NCBI WGS metagenome assembly OMDR01 (sample SAMEA103958142, study PRJEB25191) | human gut metagenome | biome: human-associated habitat [ENVO:00009003]; feature: intestine environment [ENVO:2100002]; material: feces | place: Germany | collected 2013/2015 | reverse complement strand
CAGCAAAAGAGAAGAAGTATCAAGAGTTCAGTATGTATCAGCTGATGATGCATGGGAAAGCTTCAAGGGTGAGTATTTCGCCGCATATCCTGAACTTGCAGAAGGCTTCAAGGATGATAATCCTTTAGCTAATTCTTCTTCTTATGAAGTATATCTTAAGGATGCAAGTAATCAGGGTACACTGGTTAAGTACCTTGAGAATAAGGATGGAATAAGACAGGTTAACCGTTCAGAGGTTACAGCAAGCGGACTTGCCAGTGCAGCAAGACTTGTAAGTTATGTTGCAGTTGCAGTAATTGTTGTTCTTCTTGCGGTATCTATATTCCTTATTACTAATACAATTGTAATTGGTATTACAGTACGAAAAGATGAGATATCAATCATGAAATATATAGGAGCTACGGATGCATTTGTTAATGCGCCATTCTTCGTAGAAGGTATCGTTATAGGACTTATAGGTGCTATTATTCCGGTAGCAATATTGAGGTATATTTATGGTGGAGTTGTTAATTTTGTTCTTGGAAAATTCTCTGTTTTACAGAATATATTAGCATTTATGCCAGCATCAGAAGTATTTGAGGTACTTATTCCGGTAGCAGTTATTCTTGGAATTGGTATTGGTCTTATAGGAAGTTTCTTCGCTGTAAGAAAGCATGCCGATGTATAGTTTCGGATAGTTTTTGGGGGCTTTTGCAAACGGATGCAGAAGTCCCTGTTTGTTTTTAGAAAACATTTTAATTATGGTAAAGGAGTGGCTGTATGGAGAAAGCACTGTTTTGTAACAATTTAATAAAGAAAATAACAGCGGCACTCATGATTGTAATGCTGCTTATACCGTATTGTTTTGCACAGGTTACATTTGGAGATAATAAATCGGATCTGAAGAATGCCCAGAACCAGCAGAATGATATACAGAATAAAAAGAAAGAAACAGAAGACAAGATTGCTCAGCTTAAGGCACAGAGTTCAGACCTTACATCTCTTATTCAGGGACTGGATGCCCAGATGGGAGAATTGTCAGCGTCATTAGATGATATTAATACCCAGATTGCAACATTAGAGGCTGAGATTGAGGAGACACAGGCACAGCTTGAGCAGGCTGAGGCTGATAAGGAAAGCCAGTATGAGGCTATGAAGCTTCGAATCCAGTTTATGTATGAGCATAATGATTATACATATGTTGAAGTGCTTTTATCATCACAGAGTATGGCGGATATGCTTAATAAATTTGAGTATATTAATAAGATATCAGAGTATGACAGACAGATGCTTGAGGAATATCAGTCAACGATTAATCTTATATCATCTTCTAAAGTAAAGCTTGAAGAAGATAAAGAGACTCTGACTGCCAGTCAGGAGGCACTTCAGGCACAGGTTGATGCACTTGAGGTTGTCCAGAATGAGAAGACTGCCCAGCTTAATGCTTTGAGTAAGAATACGGCTGATCAGGTGGCTTATAAGAAACAGCTCGAAGCTGACGAGAAGAAGCTCGATGCAGAGATTGCTTCTATAACAGCCAAGATTAAGGCAGAGGAAGCAAACGGAGTTACTCCGTCTAACAGATATGATGGCGGAACTTTCAAATGGCCAACAACAAGTACAAGAATAACTTCTCCATACGGAGATACATCTGACAGAACTTCACCGCATAAAGGTGTGGATATTGGAGCGGTCAGGGCAGGAGTTTCAGGTGATCCTGTATATGCAGCTTATGACGGTAAAGTTGTTATTGCACACAGACAGAGTGAGTATTACTCAACAGCGGGTAATTATGTGATGATTTATCATGGTAATGGACTGTATACGAGATACCTGCATCTTGATAGTTTAAATGTATCAGTAGGACAACAGGTTACTAAGGGACAGAAGCTTGGTGTTATGGGTAATACGGGTAATTCATTTGGCGCACATCTGCATTTTGATGTAATGCTCAATGGTTCATATGTTAATCCTATGCCATATTTTAAATAAATAATTCAACTTAATAGGAGGACTCAATGGAATATGATAATAACAGACCTTTTTCTTCGGAAGGGGCCGCACAGGAACGAAAGAGAAAACATGCTTTAGGCAAAGGCGTTATTATTGGTGTTGCGGCAACACTGCTGGTTGTGATACTGGCGTTGTCATGCGTATTCATGGGACTTATAAGAAGTGGTAATCTTCATATTGGAATTGACGGACGTATATATGTTCAGGATGTTGGAACAAGTGATAATGAAGGAATCGGAACTAAGGTTGAAGGTAAGCTGAATGCTCTTGATTCGCTGCTTGGAGATGGATTCTACTTTGATGATGTAGATGATGAAAAGGCTGCAGACAACATTTTTAAGGCATATCTTGCTGCATATGGTGATAAATATACTGTTTATTATACGCCTGAAGAATATAAGTCAATGATGGAGTCAACATCAGGTTCTTTCTATGGAATTGGTGCGGTATGCCAGAAGGCTGATGATGGTTCAATACTTATATCTGAGGCATATGAGGATGCACCGGCATATAAGTCTGGTATCAGAAATGGAGATAAGGTAACAGAGGTTAATGGTGAGGATATTACAGGAATGGACCTTTCTGTAGCAGTTGCCCTTATTATTATGAGAAATGGCGAGAAGCTGAGTTTCACAGTTACAAGAGACAAGATTGATATTAAGACTGTTTCATCAGAGGTGCTTGAGAATAATATAGGTTATATTTATATTTCACAGTTTGATGATGTTACAACAGAGCAGTTTAAATCGGCTGTTGATGACCTTCAGAAGCAGGGAATTACAGGACTTGTAATTGATATAAGAAATAATCCTGGTGGAGTTCTTAAGACTGTGGCTGATATGCTAGATTATATTCTTCCAAACGGACTTATCGTGTATACAGAGACTAAGTCTGGTAAGAGACAGGAATATTCAGGTTCTGATAATCATGAGCTTAATATTCCGATGGCAGTTTTGGTAAATGGCAATAGTGCAAGTGCATCTGAGATATTTGCCGGTGCAATGCAGGATTATGATAAGGCACAGATAATCGGAACACAGACATTTGGTAAGGGCATTGTGCAGACAATCCGTCCGCTTACTGATGGAAGTGCGGTTAAGTATACAATTGCCAAATATTTCACTCCTAAGGGACAGGATATTCACGGCAAGGGAGTGACACCTGACAGTATTGTGGAGCTTCCGGATGATGCGACTGAAGATGTGCAGTTGAAGGCAGCAGTAGAGTATCTCAATGGAAAAATGAGTGTCAGCGCGGCAGAATAACGAATATAGAGGTATGGAATAAAGTACAGGACAAATCGAATGTTTGTTCTGTACTTTTTGGCTGTTATATTGTATAATGAGGGAAATGCATTTAATAGGGAGGGCTTTATGGACAGATTTGTATTACATTCGGATTTTAAGCCGATGGGCGACCAGCCGCAGGCTATTGAAGCACTTACAAAGGGCTTTGAGGAAGGCAATCAGTTTGAGACTCTAGTTGGTGTAACTGGTTCTGGTAAAACATTTACAATGGCGAACATTATACAGAATGTTCAGAAACCTACACTTATTATAAGCCATAATAAGACACTGGCAGCGCAGTTGTATGGGGAGATGAAGGAGTTCTTTCCAGAGAATGCGGTTGAGTACTTTGTCTCCTATTATGATTATTACCAGCCAGAGGCCTATGTACCTCAGAGTGACACTTATATTGCGAAGGATTCATCTATTAATGATGAAATTGATAAATTAAGACATTCGGCAACAGCGGCACTTTCTGAAAGAAATGATGTTATTATCGTTGCTTCGGTTTCATGTATATATGGATTAGGTGCGCCGGTTGATTATAAGAACATGGTTATTTCGCTTCGTCCGGGAATGGAAAAGGACAGGGATGATTGCATAAGAAAGCTTATTGATATCCAGTATGTAAGGAACGACCAGGATTTTAAGCGAGGAACTTTCAGGGTAAGAGGCGATGTTGTTGAAGTGTATCCATCATCATCATCAGGTGATGCCATAAGAGTTGAATTCTTTGGTGATGAAGTGGACAGAATAAGTGAGATAGATTCCCTTACAGGCGAAGTTAAAGGCGTTCTTGAACATATTGCGATATTCCCTAACTCACATTATGTTGTTGAGAAGGAGAAGATGGACGCTGCGATTGAGAATATCAAGGCAGAGCTTGCCGAGAGAGTGAAGTATTTCAAGAGTGAGGATAAGCTTCTAGAGGCACAGAGAATTGAAGAGAGAACGAATTTTGATATAGAGATGATGCAGGAGACAGGCTTTTGTTCAGGAATAGAGAATTATTCAAGACATCTGGCAGGACTTCCGGCAGGGTGTCCTCCGTATACGCTGATGGATTATTTTCCAGATGATTTTCTTATTATTGTGGATGAGTCGCATATCACTATTCCGCAGATTCGAGGCATGTATGCCGGTGACCAGTCAAGAAAGACTACGCTTGTAGATTATGGCTTCAGACTGCCATCTGCGAAGGACAACAGACCGCTTAATTTCAGCGAGTTTGAGAGCAAGATTTCACAGATGCTTTTCGTATCAGCAACACCAAGCACATACGAAGCAGAGCATGAACTTATGAGAACCGAGCAGGTTATCAGACCTACCGGACTTCTTGACCCGGAGATAACTGTTAAGCCGATTGAAGGCCAGATTGATGACCTTATATCAGAGATTAATAAGGAAACTGCCAAGAAGAACAAGGTGCTTGTCACTACACTTACAAAGAGAATGGCGGAGGATCTTACTGATTATCTTAAAGAGGCAGGAATCAGGGTTAAATATCTTCATGCAGATATTGATACGCTTGAGCGTCAGAAGATTATAAGAGATATGCGTCTTGATGGCTTTGATGTTCTTGTTGGAATCAACCTGCTGCGAGAAGGTCTTGATATTCCTGAAATCAGCCTTGTTGCAATACTTGATGCTGATAAGGAAGGCTTCTTAAGAACAGAGACATCGCTTATACAGACGATTGGTCGAGCTGCGAGAAATGCAGAGGGACATGTTATCATGTATGCAGACAAGATTACTGAATCTATGGAAAAGGCTATTTCAGAGACAGAACGAAGAAGAAAGATTCAGCAGGAGTATAATGATGAACATGGAATTACTCCACAGACAATCAAGAAGGCAGTAAGAGATCTGATAAGCATAAGCAAGGCAGCAGAGCCGGGTGACACTTCCGGAAAGCTTAAGGTTGATTATGAATCTATGAGCATTAAAGAGCTTGAGAAGGTTAAGACGCAGGTTGAGAAGAACATGCGTAAGGCAGCAGCAGAGCTTAACTTTGAGGAGGCTGCACAGCTTCGTGACAAGATGATTGAGATTAATAAATATATTTATGAAGGAAAAAAACATGGCTGATAGTAAGTTAAAGAAAGAGATAGAAAGAGGCAGTTACAAGAACTGCATAAGGATAAAGGGTGCAAGAGAGCATAATCTTAAAGGAATAGATGTTGATATTCCAAGAGATAAGCTTGTTGTGCTTACAGGACTTTCAGGTTCGGGAAAGTCGAGTCTTGCATTTGATACAATATATGCAGAAGGTCAGAGAAGATATATGGAATCACTGTCTTCATATGCAAGACAGTTCTTGGGACAGATGGAAAAGCCGGATGTTGACAGTATTGAAGGACTTTCACCGGCTATATCTATAGACCAGAAGTCAACTAACAGAAATCCGCGTTCTACAGTAGGAACTGTTACAGAAATATATGATTATTTCCGACTTCTCTATGCAAGAATTGGTATTCCGCATTGTCCAAAATGTGGACGCGAAATCAACAAACAGACAGTTGACCAGATGGTTGATGTTATTATGGCACTTCCTGAAAGAACTAAGATTCAGATTCTTGCACCTGTTGTCCGTGGACGAAAGGGTGAGCATGTAAAGCTATTTGAACAGGCAAAGAAGAGCGGATTTGTGCGTGTTATTGCTGATGGAAGTATGTATGAGCTTACAGACGAGATTAAGCTTGATAAGAATAAGAAACATAATATTGAGATTGTTGTAGACAGACTTTCTGTAAGAGACGGAATCCAGAAACGACTTACAGATTCTATTGAGACAGCTCTTAAGCTTGCCGAAGGTCTTATGACAGTAGATGTTATTGATGGTGAGACACTTAATTTCAGCCAGAGCTTTTCCTGCCCAGACTGTGGTATAAGTGTTGATGAGGTTGAGCCAAGAAGCTTTTCGTTCAACAATCCATTTGGCGCATGCCCGGACTGTTTCGGACTTGGTTATACAATGAAGTTTGATGCAGAGCTGCTTATACCGGATGAGAGTCTCAGCATTGATGAAGGTGCTATTGTCGGAATGGGATGGCAGTCATCTAAGGATGAGGGCAGCTTTAGCAGGGCGATTCTTGATGCACTTGCAGAGGAATATGGATTTTCATTAAAGACACCATTCAAGGATTATCCTGATGATATTAAGGATATTATTATCAACGGTACTAAGGGACATTCTGTAAAGGTTAAATATAAAGGCCAGCGCGGAGAGGGTGTATATGATGTCGCATTTGAAGGTCTTATTAAGAATATGGAGAGAAGATACAGAGAGACATATTCTGATAATACTAAGCAGCAGTATGAGGAATTTATGAGAATAAGACCTTGTTCTGCCTGTCACGGACAGAGACTTAAGCCGTCTTCACTTGCTGTTACTATTGCAGATAAGAACATATATGAGATTACTAACATGTCTATTATAAAGCTTCAGGAATTCCTTGAGAATATGAAGCTTTCAGAGAGACAGCTGTTTATTGGTGCAGAGATTCTTAAGGAAATCAAGGCGAGAATTAAGTTCCTTGTGGATGTAGGGCTTGATTATCTGGCACTTTCGCGTGCCACAGGAACTCTGTCAGGCGGTGAAGCACAGAGAATCAGGCTTGCAACACAGATTGGTTCAGGTCTTGTAGGAGTTGCTTATATTCTTGATGAGCCAAGTATCGGTCTTCACCAGAGGGATAATGACAAGCTGCTTGGAACTCTGACACATTTGCGCGATCTTGGTAACTCAGTTATTGTCGTTGAACATGATGAGGATACTATGTTTGCAGCCGATTATATTGTGGATATCGGACCAGGCGCAGGAAGAAATGGTGGAGAAGTTGTCGCAACAGGAACTGCTGCGGACATTATGGCGTGCAAGGACTCACTTACAGGCGCATATCTGTCAGGAAGAATCAAGATACCTGTACCGGCAGAGCGTAGAAAGCCTGCTGGCTGGATTAAGGTAAGAGGCGCAAGGGAGAATAATCTTAAGAATATTGATGTAGATATTCCGCTTGGAGTTGTCACATGCGTAACAGGTGTGTCAGGCTCAGGCAAGAGTTCACTTGTTAATGAGATTCTTTACAAGCACCTTGCAAAGTCGCTTAACAGGGCGAGATGTATTGCGGGCGACCATGATGGAATTGACGGAATAGAGCAGCTTGATAAGGTCATTAATATTGATCAGTCACCAATTGGACGAACACCAAGGTCTAATCCGGCAACCTATACAGGTGTATTTGACATGATAAGAGACCTGTTTGCAACGACTAAGGACGCCAAGGAGCGAGGATATACGAAGGGCAGATTCAGCTTTAATGTTAAAGGTGGAAGATGTGAGGCATGCTCCGGTGACGGTATTATCAAGATAGAGATGCATTTCCTGCCGGATGTGTATGTTCCTTGTGAAGTCTGCGAGGGTAAGCGTTACAACAGAGAAACTCTTGAAGTAAAATACAAGGATAAGAGCATATATGATGTTCTTGACATGACTATTGAGGATGCAGTTGATTTCTTTGAAAATGTGCCAAGTATAAGAAGAAAGATTGAGACTCTCAACGAGGTTGGCTTGTCTTACGTCAAGCTTGGACAGCCATCAACTGAGCTTTCAGGTGGTGAGGCACAGAGAATCAAGCTTGCAACAGAGCTTTCAAGAAGAAGCACAGGAAAGACTATATATATTCTTGATGAGCCTACAACCGGACTGCATTTTGCCGATGTCCACAAGCTTGTCAATATCCTTCACAGGCTTGCAGAGGGTGGCAACACTGTAGTTGTTATTGAACATAATCTGGATGTTATTAAGACAGCAGATTATATTATAGATATGGGACCAGAGGGGGGCGACCGCGGCGGAACTGTTATTGCCAAGGGAACGCCTGAGGAGATTGTTAAGGTTAAGAAGTCTTATACCGGACAGTATGTTAAGAAGTATCTGGAAGAGAAGTAAGATCAGGAAATGAAGGAACGGATATCTGGGAAGTGTATGCAATGGATGTCGGTTTGATATTTTGGGGAGTAGAATGGAGGCAGTTATGATAAAAGGGATTATCTTTGATATGGACGGAGTTATGATTGATACGGAAAATCAGTCTAATCTTGGCTGGCTGTGGGCAGCTTCCCAGAAAAATGTAGAGATGCCATTATGGCTTATCGACAGTTTTAAAGGTGCACCGGCAAAGCTTAGTCAGAGCTTTTTTGATGATTATTATCATGGAGAGCAGGATTACTGGGAAATGCGGACAATGCGCACAGACCATGTTTACAAAATCAGGGAGACAGAGGAAGTTCAGGTTAAGCCGGGGCTTCATATGCTGCTTGATTATATTAAGGATAATGGACTCAAATGTGCTGTTGCAACTTCAACACAGAAATCAAGTGCTGAAAAGAGTCTTCACAGAATAGGAGCATGGGATTATCTTTCCGGTGTTGTATATGGAGATGAGGTTGAGCATGGAAAGCCTGAGCCGGACATATTCTTAAGGGCAGCAGGCTTTATCGGATGTGAACCATCAGAATGTGTAGTCATTGAGGACAGTATTAATGGCATTAAAGCAGGATATGCAGCAGGCATGAAGGTGATTCATATACCTGATACTATTGAGATTAACGATGACATCCGAAGACTGACTTCAGTTGTGTGCCATTCTTTATCTGATGTGCCTGATATTATAGACACATGGAATGAGGGAAAGGTTGCTGATGTTGAAGGTTATTATGAAAATGCCAAGATAAACCGTGTGTATGTTGACAGAGTGCATGTTAAGAAAGCATTTGCAGAATACACAGCAGCTTATAATGCAGATGACCCTAAGATTAAATTAAAAATTGACCACACTTACAGAGTTGCAGCTTTGTGCGAAAGAATTGCAAAGGCAGCTGGAATGTGTGCCTATGATGTTGAGCTGGCATGGTTATCCGGAATGCTTCATGATGTTGGAAGATTTGAACAGATAAAGCGTTATAACACATTTTCAGATGCGGACTCTGTTGACCATGCAAAATTCGGTGCAGACCTGTTGTTCAAAGATGGTCTTATCAGTACTTTTCTTAATGGAATGGTCAAATGTACAGGCTACAAGCCAGGAACATTAGAGGATCGATATAGTTCTGATGGAGTATTTCTGTATGACAGATTGAATAAATCGGACATGGAAATGCTTGAACTTGCAATAAGGTGTCACAATATGTACAGAATTCCGCAGGGACTTAATAGCCGCGAGCAAGCATTCTGCAATGTGCTTCGTGACGCTGATAAGGTTGATATATTTAAGGTTAATATTGATACTCCGCTTGAAGAAATATATAACACTACGACTGAAGAACTCATGAAGAGTGATATTACAGATGAAGTGTTAGAAGCGTTTGATGAGGAACACTGTATACTCAAAGCAATAAGACGCACACCGGCTGATACTGTTATTGGTCATGTATCACTTGCTTATGAGCTTGTGTATGATGAGAGCGTGCGGATTACTGTGGAACAGGGCTATCTTGCAAAGCTTATGCATTTTCATTCTGATAATGAGGAGACCAACAGAAAGATGGCAATGGTCAGAGAGAAGATGGATTCTTATATGAAGAAGAGAATTGGGGAGAAAGATGCATAGATAAGGATTGTCTGGAGGAGAATTAGCAAGATAGGAATTGGGGAGAATTAAGGCTTGTCATAAGTGGCAAGTTTAACTATAATGTATATATAAATACACAAGATTGGAGATTGATCATGGATCAGGAGAAAGTTATTGTCATTGACTTCGGCGGTCAGTACAACCAGCTGGTTGCGCGCCGTGTCCGTGAATGTAATGTATATTGTGAGATCTATTCTTACAAGACAGACCTGGCGCAGATTAAGGCTATGAACCCTAAAGGAATTATCCTTACGGGTGGTCCTAACAGCTGTTATGAAGATGGCGCGCCAACATGTACTAAAGAGCTTTTCGAACTTGGTGTACCTGTACTTGGTCTTTGCTATGGCGCACAGCTTATGCAGCATGTGCTTGGCGGCAAGGTTGAGAAGGCACCAGTAAGAGAGTATGGAAAGACAGAAACATTTGTAGATAAGAGCAGCGCTTTATTCTCAGATGTCTCAGAGAAAACTATTGTGTGGATGAGCCATTTTGATTACATCTCACAGATTGCACCAGGATTCAAGATTGTTGCCCACACAGCAGACTGCCCAGTTGCAGCAGCAGAGTGTACAGAGAAGAATCTTTATGCAATCCAGTTCCACCCAGAGGTTCTTCATACTCAGGAAGGAACCAAGATGCTTCACAACTTTGTTCGTGGAGTATGCGGATGTGCCGGAACATGGAAGATGGATGCATTTGTTGAGAATACAATTAAGGAAATCCGAGAGAAGGTTGGCAGTGGCAAGGTTTTACTTGCTCTTTCAGGTGGTGTTGATTCATCTGTTGCAGCCGGACTTCTTTCAAGAGCTATTGGAAAGCAGCTTACATGCGTATTCGTAGATCACGGTCTTCTCCGTAAAGATGAAGGCGATGAAGTTGAGAGCGTATTTGGACCAGAAGGACAGTTCGACCTTAACTTTATAAGAGTTAATGCACAGGAAAGATATTACTCTAAGCTTGCAGGCGTTACAGAGCCAGAAGCTAAGAGAAAGATTATTGGGGAAGAGTTTATCCGTGTATTTGAGGAAGAAGCCAAGAAAATTGGTGCAGTTGACTTCCTTGCACAGGGAACGATATATCCAGACGTTGTAGAGAGCGGACTTGGCGGTGAATCAGCCGTAATCAAGTCTCACCACAATGTAGGAGGACTTCCTGATTTCGTTGATTTCAAGGAAATCATTGAGCCACTACGCAACCTTTTCAAAGATGAGGTTCGTAAGGCTGGTCTTGAGCTTGGAATACCAGAACATCTTGTATTCCGTCAGCCATTCCCAGGTCCGGGACTTGGAATCAGAATTATCGGCGAGGTAACAGCTGATAAGGTTCGTATCGTTCAGGATGCTGACTTTATCTACCGTTCAGAGGTTGACAAGGCCGTAGCTGAGTACAAGAAAGCTAACGGCAAGGCTCCAGCATGGATGCCAAACCAGTATTTCGCAGCCCTCACTAACATGCGTTCCGTTGGTGTTATGGGTGACGAAAGAACTTACGATTATGCGGTTGCACTTCGTGCAGTCAACACAATTGATTTCATGACAGCAGAGAGCGCAGAGATTCCATTTGAGGTTCTCCAGACAGTCATGAGCAGAATTATTAATGAGGTGCGTGGGGTCAACAGAGTATTCTATGATCTGACTAGTAAACCACCTGGAACGATTGAGTTTGAATAACGGATTAAAATGCCGAAAGCCTGTATTTATGCGGGTTTCCGGCATTTATTTTATCAAATGGCTCTAGTTTGGCTCTATTTGTGGGGAGAGTAATGAAGTTATTAGTTTTGAAAAGGTAAATAAAAAAGGAAGAAGGTACAAGCTATGTTGCCAACAAGAGAAGAAGCACTGAAGTTAATTCGTGATGGGTTATTATTTAATCCGGGACCTTGGGGAAAACATTGTTTAACAGCAGCACACTGTGCAGAAAAAATAGCAAGTGCATGTGGTGATATGGATGTTGAGAAAGCATATATATTAGGTTTACTACATGATATAGGAAGAAAATTTGGTGTAAGACATCTTGGACATGTTTATGATGGATACGTATATATGAAATCATTGGGATATGATGAAGTAGCAAAGATATGTTTAACCCATTCTTTTAATAATCATACGATAGATGAATACATCGGAAAATTTGATGTTACAGATGAAGAATTGACAATTATAAAAACTGAATTAGCAAAGACCATATATGATGAATATGACCGGTTAATTCAATTGTGCGATTGTTTGGCAGGAGCAGAAGGAGTTCTTGATATAGAAAATAGGATGAATGACGTAAAGAAAAGGTATGGCTTTTATCCGCAGGACAAGTGGAATTCCAATATGAATTTGAAGCAATATTTTGAGGGTAAAATGAATAAAGACATTTACCTTATATGTGAGAAAGATACATTTGCACCAGGAGATTTATGATCTTATAAATATATTTTTACTACAAGTTTTATGAACAGGTTGGAGGTGGTTAAGTGGATATTTTATTTAAAAATGATGATTTTGTATTTTCATACAGAGTTGGCGGTATATTGAAACATAATGGTAAAATCTTGTTACAGCGTCCGAAGAATGATGATTATGCCATTATTGGCGGACATGTTGCGGCTATGGAGACAAGTATGGAAACTCTTAAACGGGAATTTGAAGAAGAGCTTCATGCTAAGATAGAGGTAGATAATCTGTTAGCAATCGGAGAAATTTATTTTCCATGGGGAAAAAGACCCTGTCATCAGATATGCTTATATTATAATGTACATCTGATAGATGATAATATTCCATTAGATGGTTTGTTTCATGGATATGATGAGCTGGATAATGAAAGAATTGATTTGGATTTCTGTTGGGTTTCACTAGAAGATTTAAAGAAGGGTACTAAGGTATATCCTTTAGAGTTGATACCATATATCCTTGAGTCAGGGAAAGAAATTGTACATTTTGTTTCAAAGCAGATTTGAGGAGATAGTCAATGATAGAAAATATGAAGGTAGAATTTGGTAGAACATCAGATATTGATTCATGGATGCGATTAGTGAGAAAAGTAAGTTGGAATTTTCCAGGATTAGAGACAGAGCAGAGTATAGATGAACACAAAATAATAGTACTGAAATTCATGAATGACAAACGTGCTTTGTGCGTGAAGAACGAACAAGAGATTGTTGGCGTACTTTTATATTCAAGGAAGTATAATATGATATGTTGTTTGGCTGTTGATCCAGCTTATCGAAAAAGGGGAATTGCTTCGCTTCTTTTAAGAGAAGCAATTGATAAGCTTGACAGAGATAAAGATATAACTGTGTCTACATTTAGAGAAAATGATGTTAAAGGAATTGCACCTAGAAAATTATATAAGAAATTTGGATTTGAAGAGGGCGAGCTGATTGAAGAATTTGGATATCCTAATCAAAGGTTTGTGTTGCATGCTAACAAAAGTGCTGAAAATGTAATAATTGGTACAACAGTAACTGTCACAGTCGATAGACCATTAGGAAGTTATCATCCAAAATATAAAGATATGTATTATCCTGTAAATTATGGTTACATTGAAGAAATTATGGCACCAGATGGAGAAGAGCAGGATGCTTATATATTAGGGGTAAATGAACCAGTAGACAAGTTTACAGGTAAAATTATTGCTATTGTTCATAGAAAAGACGATGTAGAAGAAAAATGGGTAGTTGTACCTGACGGAATGATGGTTTCAAAAGATGAGATTAGGCAGCAGATTTATTTTCAGGAGCAATATTACGATAGTGAAATTGTGATGTAATATTAAGGAGATTGCTATGACATTAGGATTAAAAAGAGGAACAGTGCAACTTGAACCGCATGATAAGCAATGGGACGAGATTGCTGTTCAAACAATTAAAACACTTAAAGCAATATTAGGTGATGATGTTATTGATATACAGCATATTGGAAGTACAGCAATACCAGCAATCAAAGCAAAGCCGATTATTGATATTGTTGTTGGAGTGACTGATTTTGATAGAATAAAATCATATAATGAGCAATTACAGAAGGAAGGAATCTTTTATCGCGGGTCAGATGTGGAACATCAACTTCTTTATGTAATGGGTGATGTGGAAAGTGATACAAGAACACACCATATTCATATTGTGAAATGGAACGGAATCGAGTGGAAAAATTATATACATTTTAGAGATTATCTTAATGCTAATGAGAATGTGGCTTTGTGTTATCAGAAGTTAAAGGAAGAACTGGAAAGCAAGTATGCAGATGACAGGGTTGCATACACTAATGGCAAGCAAGATATGATAGATACTATTCTTAATGATCAATAAATTATATGCTTGACAAATAATTATTATGTGGCTATTCAGATAAAAAGCGATGAAGAGAGATAGTAAATATTTTGGATATTGCAGAGAGGAGTTGCTTGGTGGAAAACTCTATTGAAGAAATATTGAACCAGTCTTGGAGCCGTGTACCGACTGATTTATTCATTAGGCTACACTGGGAACGCCCATTACAGCGTCAGGGTATCGAA
>OMDR01001069.1_pt1 | contig 14515 bp, 12 predicted proteins | sample 1645251 | NCBI WGS metagenome assembly OMDR01 (sample SAMEA103958142, study PRJEB25191) | human gut metagenome | biome: human-associated habitat [ENVO:00009003]; feature: intestine environment [ENVO:2100002]; material: feces | place: Germany | collected 2013/2015 | reverse complement strand
ATAAATTTAAAACTTATCTTTTATCTCTGTTTTTCTTAACTTAATGACATTGCAGCCGACATGGTGTATTGTCTGAGCGATATGGAAGTCATTTTGGACTTCCATAAGCGAGTTATACAAGGAATGTCGGCGAATCAGCGATCGGTCAAAAATGATGAATAAAACGCGTGTTGTGGACGGGAACTATTTGATTGTTATGATATCTTATATACTCAAAGTCTATGGTAAAGAAACTATAAATTAAACATTAAAGCGGAAGACAATAATATCTCCATCTTTCACAACATATTCTTTCCCTTCCTGACGTACAAGCCCTTTCTCCTTACAAGCCTGCATTGTACCATACTCCTTAAGATCTTCAAAAGAAACAACCTCAGCACAGATAAATCCACGCTCAAAGTCTGTATGGATCTTACCAGCAGCCTGAGGAGCCTTTGTACCTTCTTTGATCGTCCAAGCACGTGTCTCGTCTTCTCCGGAAGTTAAGAAACTGATCAGTCCAAGAAGAGAGTAGCTGGCAGAGATCAGTTTTTCAAGACCAGATTCTTCTAATCCAAGATCTTCTAAGAATTCTTTCTTCTCATCATCATCTAATTCAGAGATTTCCTGTTCGATCTGAGCACATACAACGAATACTTTCGCATCAACGTCTGCAGCATACTCACGGACAGCTTTTACATAATCGTTATCTTCTCCAGCAAGTTCATCTTCGTTAACGTTCGCAGCAAAGATGACTGGTTTGATCGTTAACAGGTTGCAGGAATTTAAGATTTCCTGATCTTCTTCATCATCGACTTCAAATGTCTTAGCAAGCTTTCCATCTTCCAGATGAGCTTTCACTTTAGATAAGAATTCAACTTCGTGAGCAAGAGATTTATCATTTCTTGATCCTTTTGTTGATTTTGCGATACGACGGTCTAACACTTCGATATCAGAGAAGATCAGCTCGAAGTTGATCGTTTCGATATCACGAAGTGGGTTTACAGAACCATCAACGTGAACGATATTTCCATCATCAAAACAACGAACAACGTGAACGATCGCATCGACTTCACGGATATTTGCAAGGAACTGGTTTCCAAGACCTTCCCCTTTGGAAGCTCCTTTCACAAGACCTGCGATATCAACGAATTCGATCGCTGCAGGGATCACTTTCTTTGAATGGTATTTCTCAGCCAGATAATCAACACGAGCATCTGGAACTGTTACGATTCCCACATTAGGGTCGATCGTACAGAATGGATAGTTAGCGGATTCAGCACCGGCTTTTGTTAAAGAGTTAAATAATGTACTCTTTCCGACGTTTGGTAATCCAACGATTCCTAATTTCATAATCTATTAATTTCCTTTCTCATGGGTATTTCTTAAAACAGACCTTGAAAAAATATCCAAGGTCATACTGTAGATAGTTTACCATAAGCGACTTGAAAAGAAAAGAGAAATGGGATAAGATATCTTTGATTTGAGTAACAAAACAAAGAAGAGACAAAACGAGGCTTTAGAAAGGAAGAAAAGTGATGGAACATCAAATCAGATTCCCACATTTAGGGATCGTACTGAAAAATGTCGGTGATGGAATCAATATTGGAGGGTTTGAGATCAAATATTATGGAATGATCATTGCAACAGGATTCTTGCTTGGATTGATCGTTTCTTATTACGCAGCAAAACATGAAAATAAATTTGATCCGGAATTAGTCTTTGACTATCTGATCACGATGATCATTCCGGCGATCGTAGGAGCAAGACTCTATTATGTGATCTTTTCATGGGATTATTATAAGAATCATTTGTCAGAGATCATACAGATCAGAAATGGAGGACTTGCAATTTATGGAGGTGTGATCGCAGGTGCAATCACATTATATATCTTCTGCAAGAAGAAACATTTATCTATGCTTCAGTTTGGAGATGTGGCGGTAAAAGGGCTGCTTGTCGGTCAGATTCTTGGACGATGGGGCAATTTCTTTAACAGAGAAGCGTTTGGATCATATACCAACAGTTTATTTGCAATGCAGATTCCGACAAATTTCTTTATTGAACACGGAAGGATTGATGAGATCGTATCCAATGGATTGTATGATAAGGCAACTTATGTTGTATCTGGAAATGAAGCAGCAACCTTTATTCAGGTACATCCGACATTCTTATATGAATCTATGTGGAATCTTGTTTTACTACTGTTGATCATTTTCTTTTTTACGAAGAGAAAGAAATTTGATGGAGAATTGATCGCCATTTATTGTATTGGTTATGGAATCGGAAGATTTTTGATTGAAGGATTAAGGACCGATTCCCTGATGATCGGATCTACAGGAATCAGGGTATCCCAGATCTTAGCACTGATCCTTGCAGTATTTGGAACGGCATTTATTATGTATAAAAGGAAGAAAATAACGAAATAAGACACAAAAAGAAGGGAAATAAAACCACTTTTAGGGAATCCCTTCTTTTTTGTGCAAAAAAACAAGGATTTCTAAGAAAAAACTAAGATTTGATTGTGGATTATTCCTTGCAATTTATAAGTCTATCGTATAAAATGAAATTTATAAGTGGTAAGAAGTGGTGGAAAGTGGTGATGTCCATGTTTATGGGGGAATTTAATCACACGATTGATGCAAAAGGCAGGCTGATCATTCCTTCACGATTCCGGGAAGAATTAGGTCAGGAATTTGTGATGACAAAGGGATTGGATGGATGCCTGTTTGTGTTCCCACAAAACGAATGGGAAAGTTTTCAAGGGAAGCTAAAAACTTTGCCACTTATTAATAAAGATGCCAGAAAGTTTTCGAGATTTTTCATGGCAGGGGCAGCTCCATGTGAGATGGACAAGCAGGGAAGAACCTTGATCCCAGCGACACTTCGGGAATTTGCCCAGATGAAGAAAGAAGTTGTATTAACAGGAATGGCTGACCGCATCGAAATCTGGAGTAAGGAGAAGTGGATTGAGAACAATTCTTATGAGGATATGGATGATATTGCAGCCAGCATGCAGGAATTAGGATTAAGCATATAAGTTAGGTGGATTATGGAATTTAAACACATTTCCGTTTTATTAGACGAAACGATCGAAGAACTACATATTAAACCAGACGGAATCTATGTGGATGGGACTCTGGGCGGAGGCGGACATGCATATCATGTATGCCAGAAACTATCAGAGAAAGGAAGATACATCGGGATCGACCAGGATGCGGATGCGATTGCTGCAAGCACGAAGCGGTTAGAACCGTTTAAGGACAAAGTAACGATCGTGCGTGATAATTATGTAAACATGCCGAAAGTGTTACATGATCTTGGAATCGAACATGTTGATGGAATCTTGTTAGATCTTGGGGTATCATCCTTTCAGTTAGATGAGAAGGAACGTGGATTTACTTACAGAGAAGATGTTCCGCTTGATATGAGAATGGATCAGAGACAGTCACTGACTGCAAGAGATATTGTCAATGAATATTCCGAGATGGAACTATTCCATATAATCAGAGACTACGGCGAAGAGAAATTTGCAAAGAACATTGCAAAACATATCGTGAATAAGAGAAAAGAAAGTCCGATCGAAACGACCGGACAGTTAATAGAAGTCATCAAAGGTGCGATTCCGATGAAAGTCAGAGCCGTTGGAGGACATCCGGCGAAGAAGACATTTCAGGCGATCCGTATCGAATGTAACAGAGAATTAGACGTATTGAAAGACAGCATTGATGCGATGATCGATCTTTTAAATCCAGGTGGAAGATTATGTATCATTACCTTCCATTCTTTAGAAGACCGTATCGTCAAACGAGCTTTTAAGAAGAATGAGAATCCTTGTACATGCCCGCCAAACTTCCCAGTATGTGTATGTGGCAACGTATCGAAAGGAAAACAGTTAACAAGAAAACCAATCATTCCAGGGGAAGAAGAACTAGAGTACAATAAGAGAGCAAAAAGTTCCAAGCTTCGAGTATTTGAAAGGGCAGAATAAGGGAGAGTATCAATGGACAAGACGAGACAAGAACGATATAACATGATCTATGGCAACACAGCAAGGAAGATAGAAGATCTTGCTGCAGAGCCAGTGCGCAGACAGCCAAGGAAGACAAGAAAGGCAAGACCAAGAAGAGAACATCAGGTAAAGGAGTCAACAAGACAGAATCAGAAGAGAGCGATGTCGATCGATCTGGCCTTTATCAAGGTATTAGTTGCGGGACTTTGTGTGATCGCAGTTGCAAGTTTCTTTTATCTGTCAGAGCGTACGAAAGTTTTGAATCAAAAAGCGGCTCTTACGGATGCAAAGACACAGTTGAACACGCTGCAGGTAGAGAATGAAGATCTGAATCTTGAGATTGAACAGAGTATTCGTTTTGATACTGTAGAAACTGCGGCAAAGAAATATGGAATGGTGAAACCAGATTCCAAACATACTCTTCGTTATGAGAGCCAGGATGCAGAATACATACGCCAGTACGGGAAGATACCAAAAGCAGACTAAGAGGTGGCAAACTTGAAGAAAAGAAGAAAACCTATCAAACGATTAAATGATGCTATGAAACGACGTACGATGATCGCGTGCGGAATCATAGCACTTCTTTTTGTTCTACTGATTGGAAGATTGATCTATTTTAGTATATTTAAGAACGGAATTTACAAAAGACAGGTATTATCACAGCAGAATTATTCTAGTGAAACGCTTCCGTATAAAAGGGGAGATATCTTAGATCGTGATGGAAATACATTAGCAACCAGCCAGAAGATGTATACATTGGTTTTAGAACCAAAGAATATTTTAAGATCCGAAGAGGTACAGAAATCAACCATTGATGCACTTCATAAATATATGAAGTTAGATGAAGATAAGCTGTTAAAATTTATAAAAAGACATAAAGATTCTTACTATTCTGTATATCGAGAAGAACTTTCTTATAGTCAGATCGCAGATCTGAAAGATTTTATCGCTTCAGACAAAGCAGAGAATGTCTCAGGGATCGTATTTAATGAAAAATACAAACGTCGTTATCCGAATCAGTCACTGGCAAGCCAGGTCATTGGCTTTATATCAGACGGTACGATCGGAACTGGAGGGATAGAGCAGTATTATAACAGTACTTTATCAGGCGTCGATGGAAGAAAATATAAATATTTAAACGAAGAATTAGAACAGGATAGCTCCATTGTGGAGCCAGAGAATGGGAAAACAGTTGTCACAACGATTGACTCCAATATTCAGAAACTGGCAGAAGATCAGCTTTCTAAGTTTGAAAAGAAATATGGAAGTAAGGGAAGCAGCATTCTTGTGATGAATCCCAATAATGGAGAGATCTATGCAATGGCAAATTCTACTTCCTATAATCTGGAAAGCCCAAGAGATGATAAGAATCTCTTAAAGAAATACTCACAAAGTCAAGTTAATAAGATGAGTGAGAAAGAAAAGACAAAAGCATTTAATGAAATCTGGAAGAATCCAATTGTATCAAATGCTTTTGAACCAGGTTCAACATATAAGCCATTTACGGTAGCAGCTGGTCTTGAAGAAGGAATCTTAAAGGGCAATGAAACTTATTATTGTGATGGATACCAGAAGGTTGGACCGCATACTATCCACTGTTCTCATAGAAGCGGACATGGATTGATCACGTTGTCTCAGAGTATTTCATTATCGTGCAATGATGCATTGATGCAGATTGCAGCCAAAGAAGGCAAGAATGTATTCGCAAGATATCAGAAGAATTTCAATTTTGGGAATAAGACAGGGATTGATCTTCCTGGAGAAGCACAGACAGCATCGCTTCTTCATGATGCAAAAGATATGACAGCCGCAGATCTTGCCACAAGTTCTTTTGGACAGTCATTTAACTGCTCTATGATCCAGATGGGAAGTGCATTTTGTTCTCTGATCAATGGAGGAAATTATTACAAACCGCATGTGGTCAAACAACTTCGAAGCAGTAATGGAGAAGTTGTCAGCAATATAGAGCCGACGTTAGTGAAACAGACGATCTCAAAAGAGACATCGGATAAATTAAGAAAATACATGAAAGAAACTGTTGATTCAGGAACTGGAACAAAGGCAAAGATGAAAGATTATACAGCTGGTGGTAAGACTGGTACTGCACAGAAGATTCCAAGAAGTGCAGGAACTTATATCGTATCTTTTTGTGGATTTGCTCCAGTGGAGAATCCACAGGTGCTAGTTTATGTTGTAATCGATGAGATTCAGAGGGATTCTCAGACGAATACAGGACTTGCAGTTGAGATCGCAAAGAAGGTATTAGAAGGATCACTCAAGGAATTAAATGTTGCGAAAAGCAGCAAAAAGTAATATCATCATTTTATTTTCATAATCTTTATATTAAGACAGGAATCATGGAGATAAAATGAGAACGAAAGCAAAGAAAAAACTGTTGCTTGTCACGGCTGCATTTTTCACAGGGTTTTTGGTTGTGACGATAAAACTTTCTTATGTGATGATCGCTCAGGCGGATAAATATTTAAGTTTAGCCAGAAACCTGCATCAAAGAGACCGGGAGATTAAAGCGCCAAGAGGCAGTATTTACGACAGAAATGGCGTAAAGATCGCTTCGAACAAAGCAGTCTATTCGATCTCTGTGATATATTCTCAGGTGACCGACAGGGAAAAAGTAATAAAGGTCTTATCTGAGAATCTTAAGATCAAAGAATCTTTGATCCGAAAAAAAGTATATAAAAATTCAGTAAGGGAAAAAATTAAAAGTAATGTAGAAAAAGACATCGCAGACCGTATCCGTAAGTTTAAACTTGACGGGGTCAAGGTGGATGAAGATTACAAAAGAGTATATCCATATAATAACCTGGCATCGAAAGTTCTTGGATTTACAGGAGGAGATAACCAGGGAATCATTGGACTGGAGGTTTTTTATGATCGATATCTTAAAGGAAAGTCCGGAAGGATCCGGACACTGACAGATGGAAGTGGCATAGAAATCGATGGAGCATATGAAGAGAGGGAAGAACCAGTTGCTGGAGGGGATCTTTATATTTCGCTTGATGTGAATCTGCAAAATTATGCCGTGCAGGCATGTAAGAAGGTGAAGAAAGAGAAGAAGGCAAAACAGGTATCCATGATCTTGATGAATCCACAGAATGGAGAAATCTATGCAATGGTCAATGTTCCAGAATATGATCTGAATGATCCTTTTTCTTTGTCAGCAAAGAAAAGAAAGGCAAATAGTAAGAAACAACAGGAATATCTCAATAAGAAGTGGCGGAATTCCTGTTTAAATGATACTTATGAACCGGGATCGGTCTTTAAGATCGTAACGGCGACTGCAGGACTGGAATCATCGAAAGTCAGCGAGAATGATCATTTTAATTGTCCAGGATTTCGGATTGTGGAGGATCGCAAGATCCGGTGTCACAAAGTCGGAGGACATGGAAGTGAGACATTTAAAGAAGGTGTTATGAATTCCTGTAATCCAGTATTTATGGATGTCGGTGCCAGAGTTGGTGTGGATGGAATGTATCAGACATTCCGCCAGCTTGGACTGTTTGAGAAAACAGGGATCGACCTTCCTGGAGAAGCATCTTCGATCATGCATCAAAAGAAGAATGTCGGTGCAGTTGAACTTGCAACGATGTCTTTTGGACAGTCCATACAGATCACACCGTTACAGCTGTTAAGAGCAGTCAGTGCGGTGATCAACGGCGGGAAGCTGATCACACCGCATTTTGGAAGATATGTTCAGAAGCAGGATGGAACAAGATTAAAAGCTTTTTTTTATCCAGTGAAAGAAGGTGTCATAAAAAAACAGACATCGGAGACGATGAAAGAATTGTTAGAAGCAGTTGTTTCCGATGGATCAGGAAGAAACTGCCGGATGGATGGTTTTTCCATTGGGGGAAAGACGGCAACCAGTGAGAAACTTCCAAGAGGAAATGGAAAATATATTTCTTCTTTTTTAGGATTTGCGAAAGCAGACAATCCTGCGATCATTGGGATCGTGTTGATCGATGAACCACATGGAACTTACTATGGAGGAACGATCGCAGCCCCTGTGATGAGAAGTGTGTTTCAAACTGCACTTCCATACATGGGGATTTATAAAGAATATACGCCAGATAAAAAAGAACCGTAGACGAAACAAGAACAAATGAGGTGGCGACATGAATTATGGTATTGTAAAACCAGTTTTAATTGCCTTTTTTATCAGCGTACTTCTTAGCCCGATGATGATCAGGTATTTACACAAATTAAAATTTGGTCAGTTTATCCGGGGAGAAGGACCCGAATCACATCTGAAGAAATCAGGGACTCCGACGATGGGAGGACTGATCATATTACTTGGAATCGTAATCGCATCGTTATTTTATGTTAGAAGATATCCGATGATCATTCCGGTGCTGTTTGTGACGCTGGGATTTGGATTTATCGGATTTATCGATGATTACATCAAGGTAGTTATGAAAAGGAACCTGGGACTGCGGGCCTGGCAGAAGATGTTTGGGCAGATCATAGTCACAGGAATCTTTGCGTATTATTTGATAAATTACACGCAGACAGGAACTTCGATGCTGATTCCTTTTACACATGGTAAATATTTAAACCTTGGAGTATTTTTTATCCCAGCGGTTTTTATTATTTTGTTAGGAACTGTGAATGGAGCTAATTTTACGGATGGATTGGATGGACTTGCATCAAGTGTTACGGTATTGATCGCAACATTTTTTACAGTGGCAGCCATTGGAATGGGGCATAATGATCTGGCAGCTGGAATCTGGCCGGTATCTTGTGCGACGGTTGGCTCACTTCTTGGTTTTTTAGTATTTAATGTATATCCGGCGAGAGTGTTTATGGGAGATACAGGCTCGCTTGCACTTGGGGGATTTGTGGCAGCAACAGCATTGATGCTTCGCCTGTCTTTATTTATCCCAATTGTTGCATTGATCTATATGATCGAGGTATTATCTGTTATGGCACAGGTATTATATTTTAAAATGACAAAAGGAAAAAGATTATTTAAAATGGCACCGATCCATCATCATTTTGAATTGTCAGGATGGCCAGAAACAAAGGTTGTAGCAATCTTTGCGATCACCACGGCAGTTTGTTGCCTGATCGGACTGGTAGCGATTTAGTAAGGAGAAAGAAATGATAGATACAAGCAAGAAATTTTTAGTAGCAGGAGCAGGAAAAAGTGGAATTGGTTCTGTCAATCTGCTTTTAAAAACAGGTGCAGATGTCAGTCTGTATGATGGAAAGGAAGACCTTGAGAAAGAGGCACTTTATGAGAAATTATATGAAAAGAAAGAGATTCCATTAATCTTAGGAAATATCACAAAAGAAGATGTAAGTAAGTTCGATCTATTAGTGTTAAGTCCTGGGATTTCAGTAAATGCACCGATCGCACAGATGTTTCGTGATCAGGAAAAGCCAGTATGGAGTGAGATTGAATTAGCATATCAGGCATCCAAAGGAAGAATCGCAGCGATCACAGGAACCAACGGAAAGACAACGACAACAGCGCTGACTGGAGAGATCATGAAAGGATATTATGAAAGCAGTTTTGTTGTCGGAAATATCGGAATTCCTTATACAAGTGTTGCGCTTGATACAAAAGAGGACAGTGTAACAACTGCAGAGATCAGCAGTTTCCAGTTAGAAACGATCGTTGATTTTAAACCGGATGTATGTGCAGTTCTTAATATCACACCAGATCATTTGGATCGTCATGGTACAGTAGAAGTTTATGCACAGACAAAAGAATCCATTGGAAAAAACCAGACAAAAGACCAGGTAATGGTATTAAATTATGAAGATGATACAACAAGAGCTATGGCAGACAGAGCGAATGGAACAGTTCTGTTTTTCAGTTTGCATCATAAAATAAAAGAAGGGGTTTCCATGGAAGGTGATGCATTTATCATCGAAGAAAATGGAAAGAAACAGATCGTATGTACATTAGATGATGTGAATCTGTTAGGAGACCATAATTATGAAAATATTTTAGCAGCGATCGCAGTGACTTATTCTATGGGAGTTCCAGTTTCATATATCAAAGAAGGAATCAAGAGGTTTAAAGGTGTAGAACATCGTATTGAATATGTGGATACAATCGATAATGTGCGTTTCTATAATGATTCAAAGGCAACAAATACGCATGCGGCTTGTGCTGGATTATCCGCTTTTGAAAAGAATGTGATCTTACTATGTGGTGGTAAAGATAAACATATTTCTTTTGATGATTTGAAACAATATGATGCGGTTGTTAAGAAATGTATCTCTTTTGGTCAGACAAAAGATAAATTTAAAGATATTTTTTCGAATCAAGTGAGTGTTGAAACTATGAAGGATGCGTTTGAAAAGGCTGTGTTGTTTGCGAAACCTGGTGATATTGTCTTGTTGTGTCCTGCATGTTCTAGTTTTGATCAATTTAAAAATTATGAGATTCGTGGAGAAATCTTTAAAGAGATGGTTCATGATTATGCATCAAAAAGGAATGAAGAATGATAGATATTATTAAAACAATCTTTTTAGGTATCCTTCAAGGAATTACCGAATGGTTACCTATTTCTTCAACAGGACATTTGATTTTATTTTCGAGCATATGGCCTTTAGAGCCGGCTAAATTTTTTGAAGTGTTCAAAGTTGTCATTCAATTTGGTAGTATTTTGGCTGTTTTAGTTTTGTATGAGCAAAAATTGAATCCGTTTGATTCAAGAAAATCAGCAAAGAAGAAGAAACAGACATTGCAACTGTGGTCAAAGGTGATTGTGGGAGTAATTCCTTGTGCCATCATTGGTTTATTATTGGATAATATCATTGAGGATTATTTATCAAAGAATATTGTGATTGCGATCACTTTGATTCTATATGGAATGATCTTTATTTTCGTAGAAAAACATCCAAAGAAAGAAAAGGTTCAAACCATTGAGCGTTTGGATTACAAATCGGCTTTAAAGATTGGTTGTTTTCAATGTTTGGCTTTAATTCCAGGTACATCAAGATCTGGAGCCACGATTTTGGGCGGTTTATATTGTGGTTGTTCAAGAACGGTCGCTAGTGAATTTTCCTTCTTTTTAGCCATTCCTGTTATGTTTGGTGCGAGTCTATTAAAATTAGTGAAATTTGGATTCTCATTTAGTTTGTTGGAATTCTTTATTCTTGCGTTTGGAATGATTGTGGCATTTGTCGTTTCTATTTTTGTGATTCGCTTCTTAATGTCTTATATTAAAAAGCATGATTTCAAAGTGTTTGGATGGTATCGTATTGTACTTGGTATAATTGTTTTAGTTTTCTTTATGGTTCGTGCCATTTTCTAAGGTGTTTGTTTAGACAAACATCTTTTATTTTAGAATTTGACACGATAGACTTTATGCCTGTTTTCGTGTATAATATTTTTGGTTTTACCTAGAACAAAGGACGAAAAGGAGGAAATAGTATGGATGTACTATGGATCGTTTTGTCTGGTGTCGCAGGTCTTGCGATTGGATCTGGCTGTATGGTCGGAATTTCCAAAGCAGGTTTAAATAAGAATCAGCAAAAAGCAGAACAAATTTTAAAAGAAGCTCAAAATGAAGCAGACTCTCGCGTGAAACAAGCTGTGCTAGACGGAAAGACACAGGCTTATGATTTGCGTGTTGAAGCTGAAAAAGAAATTAAAGAACGTAAACAAGAATCAATGGAATTAGAGAACAAGTTGTTGCGTAGAGAAGATAACTTGAATTTTCGTGATGAAGCGTTAAATCAAAAAGAGCGTCAGATTAATGAAAAGATGAAGAGTGTTGCTGACAAACTGACATCATTAGACGAAAAAGAAAAGAAATTACAAGAAGAAATTGATAAACAAGTTGTTGTTTTAGAAAGTGTTGCCAAAATGTCAAGCCAGGCAGCCAGAGAAGAATTGTTTGCGATTGTAGAGAAGAAAATGGAACATGAAACAATCGCATATATCAAAGATAAAGAGGATGAGGCAAAGGCAACAGCCAATGAAAAAGCGCAAAATATCATTGCTTTAGCTATTGAGCGTATGTCTCAACAAGAAACTCAGGAAAAAACAGTCAGTGTAGTGTCTTTACCTGGTGAAGAAATGAAGGGACGTATTATTGGCCGTGAAGGTCGTAATATTCGTTGTTTTGAACAAGCTACTGGTGTTGAATTGAACATTGATGATACACCAGATTTAATTACGATCACATGTTTTAATCCAGTGCGTCGTGAAGTGGCTCGACTTGCGTTAGAACACTTGATTCGTGATGGAAGAATTCAGCCAGGACGTATTGAGGATGTTGTAAAGAAATACCAGAATGAAATTGATCAAGAAATCATGAAGGCTGGAGAAGATGCTATCTTCAAATTGGGTATTGGTCGAATTGATCGTGAAATCGTTAAATTGATTGGTACATTGAAGTATCGTTATTCTTATGGACAAAATGCATTACAGCATTCTATGGAAGTTGCCTATATTGCGGGATGCATGGCAGCTGAACTTGGATTGAATCAACAAATTGCCAAACGTGCAGGTCTATTGCATGATATTGGTAAGGCATTGAATATTGAGCAACAAGATGGATCTCATGTTGAATTGGGATACAAATTCTGTAAAAAGCATGGTGAAAAAGAAATTGTATTGAATGCGATTCACTCTCACCATGGGGATGTAGAGCCAAAATTCTTAACAAGCCATTTGGTTATTGCGGCAGATACAATTAGTGCTGCAAGACCTGGAGCTCGTAAAGAAAGTGCTCAAGCTTACATCAACCGTCTTGAAAACTTAGAAAAGATTGCGAATGGATTTGATGGTGTTGCCAATGCGTTTGCGATTCAGGCGGGTCGTGAAATTCGTGTACTTGTAAATCCAGAACACGTTGATGACTTGACTTGTGTAAAATTAGCTCGTGATATTCGTGATAAGATTGAATCTGAATTGACATATCCAGGTCAAATCAAAGTAAATGTTATTCGTGAGACACGTGCTCAGGAATACGCAAAATAAAAATGTCGGGCTTTAGTCCCGACTTCAATTTTTTAGTTTGGTAAATGAATTATGGTAAGCCTGCACTTACTAAACTGCCTTGATTCACTTCTAGGATATAGTATAATTTGAGTATAAATTATTAAACAAGGAGGAAATGACAATGGCAGTAAATATCGATAAAGATGCTTGCATCGGATGTGGTGCTTGTGTAGGAGGATGTCCTGTTGGAGCTCTTTCATTAGATGATGAAGGAAAATCAGTTTGTGACGAAGGAACTTGCATCGACTGCGGTTCATGCGTAGGAACTTGCCCAGTTGGAGCAATCAACCAGTAATTCAAATTAAAAAGATTTGCCAAGCTTAATGCTTGGCATTTTTTTTCGAAAGGAGAATATATGAAACAAAAACCAGGGTGGGTTTTACCCGATTTAAAAGAAGCACAAAAACGAACTACAAATACAATTGATCGTATTGATACTTTTACGATTCCTGAAGCAGCTCGTATGATGGGAAGAGGAAAAACATATTTTATTTCAACATATGGTTGTCAAGCTAATGAACGTGATGGTGAAACTTTAGCGGGTATTTTTGAAATGATGGGATATACACCTGCAAAAGAAATTGAAGATGCCGATGTCATTTTATTAAATACCTGTGCGATTCGTGAAAATGCTGAAGAAAAGGTATTTGGTAAAGTCGGGTATGTTAAAAACTTAAAGAAGAAAAATCCAAATCTTATTTTTGGGTTATGTGGTTGCATGGCTCAAGAAGAGGTTGTTATTAAAAGAATATTATATAGATTTGATCTTTGGTACACATAATATTCATCGTTTACCAACTTTATTAAAAGAAGCGATGTTCAATAAAGAAATGGTTGTAGAAGTATGGTCTAAAGAAGGGGATGTTATTGAAAATACACCTGTAACACGTGCTAATGGGCATAAAGCATGGGTTAATATTATGTATGGATGTAATAAATTCTGTACATATTGTATTGTTCCTTATACAAGAGGAAAAGAGCGTTCTCGTTTAATGAACGATATTATTGATGAAGTTAAAGGCTTAAAAGAAGATGGTTATCAAGAAATCACATTACTTGGACAAAATGTCAATAGTTATGGAAAAGATTTAGAAGAAGACTATGATTTTGCGACTCTTTTAGAAGAAGTTGCTAAAACGGGAATTGCGCGTATTCGCTTTACAACAAGTCATCCATGGGATTTTTCTAGAGAAATGATTGAAATCATTAACCAATATGATAACATCATGCCTTATATCCATTTACCAGTACAATCAGGAAATACAGAAATCTTAAAATTAATGGGTAGAAGATATACAAGAGAACAATATTTAGAACTTTTCCATATGATTAAAGAAGTGATGCCGGATTGTTCAATTACAACAGATATTATCGTTGGTTTCCCAAATGAAACAGAAGAACAATTCCAAGATACCCTTTCTTTATATGAAGAATGTGAATATGATTTAGCTTATACATTTATCTATTCACCTCGTGAAGGAACACCAGCGGCTAAAATGCAAGATAACGTTCCATTTGAACAAAAACAAGATCGTTTAGAAAGA
>OMDR01001049.1_pt1 | contig 14718 bp, 8 predicted proteins | sample 1645251 | NCBI WGS metagenome assembly OMDR01 (sample SAMEA103958142, study PRJEB25191) | human gut metagenome | biome: human-associated habitat [ENVO:00009003]; feature: intestine environment [ENVO:2100002]; material: feces | place: Germany | collected 2013/2015 | reverse complement strand
GCTTTCAAAAGCAGCCCCCGTTTATCGGTTTGTGCGGCGGTCAGTCGCCGACCTTATACATGACGTAGAAGAGTTCCGTCGAACTGCGCCACATGTTGTCGTAGAACGAGTCGCGTCCCGGTTCTCCGGCGGCGCTGGGCAGCAGGAAGCGGAAAAGCCGGTTGTTGCCTTCCGTGCCGAAGATCATGGTCGAGGAGACGTTGTTCTGCGTGATCTTCATCTGGTTGGTGGTCAGGTCGAGGGTCCACTGCGATTCGCCCGGCGGAAGCAGGTGACGCAGACGCGGGTTCATGTCCAGCGGGGCTTCGACGCTGTAAGGCGCGTAGACACCCCAGAATTCGCCGCTGCTGAGCTGCGTCGTCCAAGCTCCGTCGCCGACGCCGCTGACCCGCTGGTTGCACGCCAGCTTGACATCGACGATGCGCCATGTGCCGAGGAAGAACGGATCGTAGGTTTCGAGGTAGATCCACCAGTCGAGCCTGTGTCCCGACCGGGAGGTCACGGTGATGCGCGCCCGGCGTTCGGGGTTGCTGAAATTGAGCACGTCGCCGTTCCCGACGCTGGCGCTGGCGCCCTCCGAGACGACGATTCCCTTGACGGGAACCCGGTCGTAGGCGAAGCCGGGAGTTTCGAGGATATAGACCGTTGCGGTGGCCCGGCTGCCGTCGCGGTCGATGATGGCGGTTCCCATCTGTCCTTCGACGCGCAGTTCGAGCAGCGAACGTTCGTTGCCGGAAAGGTCCTCGTCGATGGTCTTCGTACACGACGACAGGGCCGTGACAAGCAGAAGGGCGGTCGGTATGAGGTATTTTTTCATCTTCGTAGTGTCTATTTAACGTTCGGGTTCAAATCGAGTTCGCGCTGCGGGATCGGGTAGAAGGCCGCCTGCTCTTCGGAGAGTTTGGTGGCTTCGGGAACCGTGGCGGTGACCGACGCGGTGCGGCGCAGGTCGTAGAGACGGTTGCCTTCGAACGCCAGTTCGAGGGCGCGCTCCTGAATGACGGCTTTGCGGAATTCGGCGAGACTCATGCCCTCCGGCAGCTCCGGGATTCCGGCGCGCCGGCGGATTTCGTTGACCAGCGCCAGTCCTTCGTCGGGACCTGCCGCTTCGGCGAAGACGAGCGCGATGTCCGAATAGCGGATCAGGAAGGGACGGGCGCTGGTGCGTTCGCCGATGAAGTCGGGATCGACGTATTTGGCCGAGAAGTAGCCGCGAACGGGAGAGGGGGTGACGAGTTTGCCGGTCTGGTCGTAGATGTCCTTGTGGATCAGCTCCGTGCGCCGCTTGTCGGTGGCGAGGAAGGTCTTCTCCACGAAGTTGTCCTCGATCAGGAAGACGCCCCAGCCGTTGCCGTTGCCCTTCTGGAGGCTGCCGTCGCTGTAGCGGATGTAGATCGGCGCGGAGCCGTTGTTGGGCAGGAACTGGAGCGGGATTTTCGAATACATGCCTTCGTGCGTGCCGCTGCGGTCGATGCCCATGATGAAGATGTGTTCCGGTCCGTCGGGTTTCGTAACGTCGTAGATGCTGCGCAGGTCGCTGTCGAAGTTGTACGTCTCCTTATAGTCGAAAACCACCTTGCGCGACCAGTAGGCGGCCTGCGTATACATTTCGTCGGCGTTGCGCGGCGCCGAGGCGTAGCCGGGAGCCTTGCAGGCGATGCTCGACGCGAGCGTCAGGTAGACTTTCGAGAGCAGGGCCTGCGCGCCGACCTTGTCGATGCGGCCGAAGACCTTGTTTACCGTGAGCATCTTTTCGGCCGCGAGCAGGTCCTCCAGAATCCGGTCGTAGATCTTGTCGATCGACTCGGCCATCTGGGGCGTCGTCTCTTCGAGCGACGAGATCGGCTCGGTGTAGAGCGGAACCCGGCCGTAGGCCCGGACGAGGTTGAAATAGTTCCATGCCCTCAGAAACAGGGCCTCGCCGACCACGCGGTTTTTCACCGTTTCGTTCAGATTGCCTCCCGAAACGCGTTCGATGACCGTTTTGGCGCGGTTGATGCCGATGTAGCAGTATTTGAAGTAGTACATCGTCAGCTCGGTTTCCGAATTGACAGTCCATTGCTGCAGCATGTGGATGTCGCCCGGCTCGTCCGATTTGGGATACATCGTTTCGGTCGGGATGTCGCCCAGATACCAGATTCCGCGGAGGTATTCGAGGTAGTTCAACGCATTGTAGGCGTACATCAGGCCCGATTCGGCATCCTCCTCCGTCTTGTAGAAGTTGTCGCTCGAATAGAAGCCGTAGGGGGTCTCGTCCAGCGAGCAGGCCGAAAGCATGCCGACCGCAGCGAGCGTGAATATGATCTTTTTCATGGCTTGTCAGAATTAGAAGTTAAGGTCGATACCGACGGTGTATTTGCGGAGTTTGGGATATCCGCCCCAGTAGATGCCGTCGAGTCCCACTTCGGGGTCGTATCCGTCGAATTTGGTGAAGGTGTGTACGTTGTCTATGTTGGCGTAGATGCGCATGCCCTTGAGGAACCTGCGGTTGAAGTGGAGGTTGTAACCGAGGGTGATGTTCTGGATGCGCAGGAACGAGCCGTCCTGAAGGAAGTAATCCGACAGCCAGTATTGCCGGGCGTTGTTCAGCCGCGGGAAATCGTTGGTCGGATTGTCCGGAGTCCACCGCTTGGCCTTGACGCGCGGGCTGAACGTATAGTTGTTGTACAGCACGTCGTTGCCGTAGACGCCGTAGAGGAATACGGAGAGGTCGAGGTTCTTCCAGCGCAGCGAGAGGTTCAGGCTGGCCGTGAAGTCGGGATTGGGGTCGCCGATGATGCACCGGTCCTCCGGCGTGATGGCGTAGTCGCCCGTCAGGTCTACGTATTTCAGTTCGCCGGGGCGGTCTTTCAGTCCGTCGGGGTCGATGAATCCGGGGTCCTGCCCCTCCTGAATGATGCCGTTGACACGGTAGCCGTAGAATACGTTCATCGGATGGCCTACCGCATAGATGCTGGCGTTCTGATTGAACATGGAGATCGGTTCGCCGGTCACTTCGTAGTACATGCCCGTCAGGTAATCCTGCGAGAGACCGCTCGAAATGGCGTCGCCCAAGCTTACGACCTTGTTGCGGTTCATCGAGTAGATGAAGGTGGCCGAGAAACTCCAGTCCCTCGTGTGGACGATGTCGCCTTCGAGGCTCACCTCGAAGCCCTTGTTCGTCACTTCGCCGTCGTTGACCCATATTTTGTCGTAGCTCGACGACAGGGGCAGGTATTTTTCACGCAGCAGGTCGGTGGTCTTTTTGTAGTAGACGTCGGCGGTCAGCCGCAGGCGACGGTCGAAGGCTGCGAAATCGACGCCGAAATCGAGCTGCGAGGTCGACTCCCACTTCAGGTCCGGATTGGCGATGCCGCCCCATACCATGTACCGGTTGTTGGCGCCGGTGCGGCCCACCTCGTAGCCGGGGCCGATCACGGTCGCCCACTCGCCGTTGTGCCAGAATTTCTCCATGCCGTAGCGGTCGAGGGTCTGGTAGCTGCTGATGCCCTGATTGCCGGAGGCTCCGTAGCTCAGGCGCAGCTTCAGTTCGCTCAGCCAGCGCGATTGCTTGAGCCACGGCTCGTTGTGCATCTTCCAGCTGACGGCCCCCGAAGGGAAGTAGCCCCACTTGTTGTTTTTGCCGAACTTCGTCGAGCCGTCGGCGCGCATGGTGGCCGTCAGCAGGTATTTGTCCTTGAGCGAGTAGTTGATGCGCCCGTAGAAGGAGAGCAGCTTGCTCAGGTAGTACCCGTCGTTGTATATCTGGCGCAGGTTGGGGTTGCCGGCGTTCATGTTTTCGTTCTGGAGGACGTCGTTGACGAATCCGCGGGCGGTCGTGTAGAGTCCGCGGCCCGTGTCCCAGTTGTAGGAGTGGCCGGCCATGACGGTCAGGGCGTGGTTCTCGTTGAACGTGCGGCTGAACGTCAGGTAGGTCTCCGACATGAGGTTCTGGTTGAACGAATTGTTGATCTGGGCGATGCCGCCGTTGTCGTTGGCGTCCTGCGAAGTGTTGCTGGCGCGGTACACGTCGCCGACCGAGGTCTGGTAGCGGTAGTCCAGCTGCGAGTGGATCGTCAGCCCCTTGACCAGCTCCCAGTCTACGGCCAGCGAGGTGACGAAGTCGCGGCCGGTGGTTTTGTTCAGCACGTTATCCAGAATGACCAGCGGGTGGCCGAAATCCTGCGCTCCGGCCAGATAGTAGTTGCCCTCCTTGTCGTAGACGGGCCAAAGGGGGTTGCGGCCGTATTCGAGTCCGTTGCTGATGTTGCGGTTGGTGATCGAGAAGACGTTGTAGGAGGTCAGTTTCAGGTTCTTGTAGAGGTTGTAGGTGACGCCGAGGTTGGCGTTGATGCGCTCGTAGGAGTCTTTCTTGTACAATCCCTGATTGTTGTGGTAGTTGACGTTGAGGTTGATCGAGGCGCGGTCGTTGGCGCTGCTGATGGCTGCCGTCGTGCTGTTCAGGACGGGGGTTCTCAGGCAGAGGTCGCGCCAGTCGGTATTGGCCCATTCGCCGTTCTGTATCTCAAGCAGCGAGGGATAATAGATGCCGCCGATGGTCTGGCCGATGTAGATGGGGTTGAGTCCGGCGTTTACCTGCTCCTCGTTGGTGACCTGAGCCATGAGCATCGGGTCGTACCAGATGTCGAGCGGGTCGGAGAGCTGGCTGATGACCGTCTGGTGCTTGACCGAAATGTTGGTCTGCCCCTTTGCGGCCGACTTGGTCGTGACGAGGATCACGCCGTTGGCGCCCCGCGATCCGTAGATTGCCGATGCCGAGGCGTCCTTGAGAATCTCGATCGACTCGATGTCCGAGACGTTGATCTGCGAGAGGTTGCCCGCATCGCCCATCGGGAAGCCGTTGACTACGACGAGCGGCGTGTTGGAGCCTTCGAGCGAGCTGTTGCCGCGGATGCGGACGATCGCTCCCGCACCCGGATCCTGCGAGGTGTTCAGCACCTGAAGACCTGCAGCACGGCCCTGAAGCAGTCCGTCGACCGAAGTGGAGGAGAGGTTGTCGAGCGCCCCCATTTTGACGGACGCCACCGAACCGGTGAGGTCGCTTTTCTTTACGGCGCCGTAGCCGACCACGACCACCTCGTCCACGAGTTTCGAATCGTCTTCGAGCGTGATCGGGTAGAAGGTCGCCGTGGTGACCTCCTTTTCCGCCGTTTTGTAGCCGAGCATCGTGATCTGCAGGGTCGCACCCTTTGCGGCGCCGAGTTCGAACGTTCCGTCGGCTTTGGCGGAAGTGCCGTTGGTCGTCCCTTTGACGATGACGCTGGCCCCCGCGACGGGCTGACCGGCCGGGTCCGTGATTTTACCCCGGATGTTCTGGGGCTGGGCCCAGACCGTTCCGGCGGCCAAGAGAAGAACGGCTCCCAGCAGGAACCGGCCCAAGTTGGTTCGTAAGTTTGGTTTCATAGGGTTGTTATTTTGTTGGTTGTCAGTAGCTCATGTATTCCGAGGGCAGCGGGTCGGGCTGCATCTCCCCGGCCAGATAGTCGTCCAGACAGATGAAGGTGCCGGCGGTCCAGCCCAGCATCGCGGGCATCTCGTATTCGTTGCTGACATCGGTCGTTCCCGTTTCCACGTTGTATTTTTCCCAGAGGTTGCCCGTCGTCTTGAACGACTCGGTGACTGCTTTCATCCATTTGACGGCGATGCGTTCGGCCTCTTTGCCGTATCCGTAGCGGGCCAGTCCCATCACCGCATAGAAGCAGACCGGAGGCCACGTGTTGGGATAGGACCACTGGTAGGGGTAGTCGTAGGGCTTGTCCTCGCAGGCGGCGATGCCGTAGGGGAATTCGAGCCGCACGAGCGCCTGCACGATGTCTCCGGCGTATTCACGGGGTACGGCGCCGGTGTAGAGGAGCGAGAAGACCGCTCCCGAAAGCACGTCGGAGCGCCGGCCGTTGACATAGTCGTAGTCGTAGAACTGTTTCGCTTCGGGGTCGTAGCAGTATTCGAGTATCCGTGCCCGGCGAAGCTCCGCTTTGGCGATCCATTCCCGGATCTCGTCCGTGCGGCCCAGCTCCTGCGCGAAGCGGGCGAAGTTCACCTCGTACATGAAGAGGTTGGCATTGAGGTCCAGCGGGCAGAAATCCGTACACCGGCGGTCGTAGCGCGGGTTGAAGTCCCAGCCCGATTCGGCTTCGGCGACGAAGTCAAGCCCCAGCTTGTGGAGCCGTTCGGGGGTGTAGCCCTTGTCGAAGAGGTCCGTTCCGAGGCGTTTGCCGCCGGTGACCAGAAATTCGTCGACCAGAGCGTCCGATGCGGAGCTTCCGTAGCGGTTCAGTCCGGTAGGCGTCAGGCGCTCCCGCATCCAGAAGCCGTACTCCTCCTTCAGGGTCTCGTATGCGTCGGCGAGCCACTGCTTGTCGCCGGTCTGCCGGTAGATGCGGTCGACCATCATGGAGAGGTAGGGCGTCTGCGACCGCGCTTCGTAATAGGTTCGGCTGCCGTTGTAGACCTTGCCGAAGCGGCGGACCATGTAGAGCAGGTTGTCGGTGTTGCCTTTGGCCAGTTCGGGGTGGCCGTCCCGGACGAGTCCCTCGTTGGTGAAGAAGGTGTCCCAATAGTACATTTCGCGGAACATCGCCCCGGCCGTGGGAACCGTGTAGGGGTAAGGCAGGCCGATGAGCGTGGCGGTGTCGGCGGTGCAGTGCTGGACGGTCGTGTGCCAGTTGTCGCGGATGAACTCCCGCACGGCCGGCACGTCGGGGTTCTGCGGGCGGCAGCCGGCGAATGCGAGACCTGCGGCGGCGGACATGACGATAAGTATTTTTTTCATGGGTATCTGTTTTTCGGGGTTAATAGGTGTCGGCCAGCGACATTGATTTCAGGCGCCGCGCAAGCTCCTTGGCATTCAGTTCCGACGCCACGCGGACGGTGCGCGTTTCGCCCGGCATGAGGTCGAAGAAGTTGTCGGAGAAGTGCGCCGTTTCGCCTTCGACCGACAGATAGACGCCCCGCGCGAAGTTGTCCGACCGGACGGTGACGTCGTACTCCCCGCCGGCCCGGTCGACCTTGCAGTGCAGGGTCGCTTTCGGGTAATTCATCGTTTTCTGCTGTACGAGGAAGTAGTAGTTGCGGTATGTCTTCCCCGCAGCGGTGAATGTCGCCTGAATGACGACCTCTTCCGGAGCGGCTCCGTTCAGCAGCGTCCGGGTGTCGATGGCGGCGACTTTCGTGCTGGCGTTGGCCGGGACGTCGATCTGCTGTTCGAACTCCCCGGTCCGGCCGCCCGTCAGACGCACCGCCCGGACGCACAAGGTGCCTTTCTCCGGGGTGAGCAGGTCGGAAACGGCGTAGATGTCGAGCCGTCCGCCGTCGAGGATCGGGGAGATCAGTATGTCTGCGAATGCGTAGCGGGCGAAGTAGTGCTGCGCCTTCCAGACGCCGTACCAGTCGCGGCTCGACCACGAAGCTACCGGCCAGCAGTCGTTGTGCTGCCAGTAGAGCGATCCCCAGCAGTAGCCCTTGTCGCGGCGGTGCGCCTCGATCGCCGTTTTGATGGCGTCGCCCTGCAAGATCTGGGAGGCGTAGAGGAACGACTCGAAATCGCGCGGTTCGTGGTATTCGTTCAGCAGGTAGCTTTTGATCAGGTTGTTGGCGTGCTCGCCGCCCCGCTGGTGGGACATCATGACTTCCGACGTGATGTCTTGGTCGCCGGGCAGCGGCGCGTAGCGCTTCACCGTTTCGAAACACGGGAACGACTGGAACCCGTATTCACTGAAGAAACGGCTGCGCTGGCGGTTGTATTCGGTGATGGGCTTTTTGGCGTGCCATACCTCCCAGTAGTGCCGGTCGCCCTCGTGGTCGTTGCTCATCGCGCCGTAGTCCGAGAAGGGCGAGGTGGGCTGGTAACCCATGTCGGGGGCGTATTCGGCCACCACTTGGGCCAGCATGCGGTAATACTGCTCCTCGTACTGTTTCCAGATGATCTCGGAGTATTTCGGGTCGACTTTGTCGACGTCGTATTTCCAGCCGCTGAGCCACGAATCCTGATTCTCGTTGTTGCCGCACCAGTAGACCACGCAGGCGTGGTTGCGCAGGCGTTTGACGTTGTCGACGGCCTCCAGACGCATGTTCTCCAGCAGCGCCCCTTCCGATTCCTCGGTGATCTTTTCGATAAATTCAAAGGAATCATAGGGAATATCACAGCAACTGAACATGAAATCCTGCCAGATCAGGATGCCCTCGCGGTCGCAAAGCTCATAGAAGAAGTCGTCTTCGTAGATGCCGCCGCCCCAGACGCGGAGCATGTTCATGTTGACGTCGACCGCGTCCCGGATCGTGCGTTCGTAGGTCTCGCGGGTGACGCGGGGCAGGAAGCAGTCGCAGGGGATGTAGTTGGCGCCCTTGCAGAAAACGGGTTCGCCGTTGAGCAGGAACCGCAGGCTGCGTCCGTAGGAGTCGGGCTTCTTTTCGACGGTGACGGAGCGGAGTCCGACTTGTGCGCTGTGGCCGGCCAGCACGCGGCCTCCCAGCTCCACGGTGGTGCGGAAAGTATAGAGGTGCGGTTCGCCCATGCCGCGGCACCACCATAGTTCCGGATGGTCGATCGTGAACGGGACGCTGACCCGATTCATGCCCGCGTGGAGCTGCACGCTGCGCGAACCGAGCACCCGTTTGCCGTCGGAGACGGTGACGACGGCGTTTTCGACGGGCGCAGCCGCTTCGATCTCCACCTGCGTCTCGACACGGGCGGCTTCGGACGAGACCTCCGTCTGGCGGTGGAATACGTCTTCCAGACGCAGCTCGTTCCAGCCCTGAAGTTTTACCGGACGCCAGATGCCCGACGTAACCAGCCGCGGACCCCAGTCCCAGCCGTAATGATAGCCCGCCTTGCGGGTGAAGGGGCTGAGTTTTTTCCCGTCGAGTCCCCCGTTGTCCGCCTGATCGTTCCAAGCCTCGTAACGGTAGGGCAGGGATTCGTACTGCGGCAGGGCCTTGTTGATCGGGGAGTGGAAATAGACGCGCAGTACGTTGCCGCGCTCCTTGAGCAGGGGTTTGACTTCGGCGGCCCAGCGGCGGAACATGTTGTCCGCCGTCAGGATCCGGGTTTCGTTCAGGAAGACGTCGGCATAGGTGTCCAGACCGAGGAACTCCAGCCGGACGTGTTCGTAGCCGCGCGTCAGCGTTCCGGCGTCGAAGGAGACTTCGTAGATCCAGTCTTCCTTGTCGATCCACTGCAGGGAGCGTTCGTTGAGCCGGTAGTAGGGATCTTCGATCAGTCCGTTGTCCAGCAGGTCGGTGTGCACCACGCCCGGCACCGTCGCCGGATGCCATTCGTTTCGGTTCGCCTGTCTGAACTTCCAGCCGGAGTGGAGCGGCATCGTGTCGTTGGCGGCCGATCCGATCGTCGCCGATCCCGCTAAAAATAATGTCATAATTGCCTTCAGAGTTTGTTTGTGCATGACTAGTTCTCTTTGGTGAGGGTGAGGGTCATCGTGTTCAGGTTCAGATTGATGGTGTAGGTTCCCGACGTATATCCGAAGCGCGACGGATAGAACTGCGGGTCGCCCTTGGCGTCGCTCGTGGCCTGATCGTCGATGCGGATCACCGTGCCGAACGGCGCGTCGGGGGTTTGTCCGTACCAAGGCCACCAGCCGTCGGACGAAGCGAAGATCTTGAATCCCTTGTAATCGCCGTCGAAATTCATGGCGACACCCGTGGCTTCCCATTCGTTGTCGCCCTTCTTGGGCAGGTAGGTGCGGCTCTCCCAACCGCCCGGAGTGGCTTCTCCGGTCATCGAATAGGCGGTCGAGTAGTCGATGCTTTTCGCGGTGAGCGTCATCTTCATCGTGTTGAGGTTTACCTCGATGTCGTACACGCCCTTGCCGTAGCCGAGTTTGCCGGGGTATACCTGCGGCGCGTCGGTGTCGGTGACAAGCTGCAGCGAGATGTTGTCGGCCGTGGCGTCGTCGGTCATGGCGTAGTAGACGCCCCAGTTGTCGCGTTCGGTGAACATCTTGAAGCCTACGTCGCCGTTGTCGCCGAACGTCATGTCGATATTCCGGGCGCGGTAGATGCCCTCTTCGGCCTTGGCGAGCTGCGTGCCGTCCCACGTCCAGCCCCATGTGAAGCAGCCGCCGAGCAGGTAGAGCTGTTCGGGCAGCGGCGCTTCGGGCAGGTCGCCCGTGCGGGTGAGGGTGAGCAGCTTCGTGTCGAGGTTTACCTCGATGTCGTAAACGCCGTTCTCGTAGCCGAACGATCCCGGCTGGAACTGTGCTTCACCGCTTTTATATACGGCGATCTTTCCGAACGTCTCCGCCGAAAGGTCCTGTGCGGCGAAACGGGGGTCGTCCGTGTCGTTGACGTTGCGCGAGAAGTAGAATTTGAAGCCGTTGTTCAGGCTCATGGGCTGCACGCGCAGCTCGACGCCGGAGGCCTGATACAGGTGGGAGCCTTCGCGGCTTTCGGGCAGTTCGAGGCCCGCGTTCAGATCCCACTGCCACGGGGTGGCCGCACCCACCATGATCAGCGAGGGAGGGAAGTTCGGATAGGTCGTCTTCGGCGTTATTGCGCAGTTTTTGATCTCCGACAGCTGGGCGTCGAACTCCTCGTCCGCGTTTTTCGCATATACGGCGAACCGCACCGCCGCTTCGGTGCCGGCTTCCAGATCGAAAGTGTTGAGAAGCAGCTGATTCAGCTCGCCGTGGGTGAAGTCGTGCGTCAGGGCCGCGCCTTTGTCGATGACGACCGGACCGGAGAACATGTCGCGGTCGGTCAGGTTGACGTAGAGCGTGTAGGCGACCTCGGTCTGCTCGTCGTCGGTCGCGGCGGTCCATTCGGCGTGCAGGGCCGGTTGGTCGGAGTGCTCCGGGTCGATCAGCACGGCGTCGGCCGAAAGGGTCAGCGCGGGGGCTGTCAGGGTTGCGGGTTCCGGAACCGGTTTTTCGGCCGTGTCGTCGGAACTGCAGGCGGCGCCCAGCAGGAGGGCGGCGGCGAGGCCTGCGGTCAGAGAGTAGAGTTTTCTTCGCATATAGGTTGGTTTTTGATTGGATTGATCGGGTGTCGTTGCCGAAAACAAAATTATCGTTTTGTACGAGCCTGCAATAGAAAGGTTCGAAAAGCAAAAAAGTTTGATCGAATCGTATTAATTCTGCGCTTTTTCTGCGCATGAAAAAGTCCTGAAAAGTGTGTTTTACGGATTTTAAATATTATTAAAAACAATGGAACGGAATATATACGGGTTGAATCGCTGGTATTATGTGATCTTTTCATTGTATTATTCGATTGAATTGTGTCATGGCTCTTGGAAAATACTTTCCGGCGATGTAATTTTACCTAAAACCTTGCAGCTGAATATATAATATGCTGTAAATCATTGATATAACCTAAAAACTATAGGCCTATGAAAAAACTCTTCCCATTTTTATGCCTGCTGGTCCTGCTGCCGGGAGCCGCTATGTGCCGGGATAAGACCTATACGATTCAATCACCCGATTGTTCGTTGACCGTCACGATCGGATGCGGTGATCGAATCGTATATTCCGTTCGATCGGATACGAGTCAGATTTTGAAGCCTTCGCCCTTGGCTGTGAGGCTCGTTTCCGGCGAATGCTGGGGCCGGCAGAGCCGGGTGGCCGGAGTGCGGCGCTACCGGATCGACGAGGTGCACGACGCACCTGTTTATAAAAAGCGGAAGGTGGAGGATCGCTGCAACGGGATCGTGATCGATTTCCGGGAGGGATTTTCGCTGGAGTTCCGGGCCTATGACGACGCGGTGGCTTACCGCTTCGTCGCGCGTCAGCCCGGCGAGGTGCTCGTCGCGGGCGAAGAGGCCCGGTTCCGGTTCGCTCCGGGAGCCGTCGCATTCGTGCCCTATGTGCGCGACACCCCTTGCAGGCACGACGGACTGGCTTTCGGCGAGCAGTTCATGCAGTCGTTCGAGAACACCTATACCCGTACGCCGCTTTGCGAAATGGACTCCGCCCGCTTGGCGTTCCTGCCGCTGCTCGTGCAGACGGCCGGGGGTGTGAACGTCTGCATCACGGACGCCGACCTCGAATTCTATCCGGGCATGTTCCTGCACCGAAGCGGCGCGGACGAACTCGAAGGCGTTTTCGCACCCTCTCCGCGGAAGGTCGTGCCGGGCGGTTACGACCGCATGCAGGGCGTGGTCGAGGAGTACGAGCCGTTCATAGCCTCCCTTGCGCCGGGAGACCGGCTGCCGTGGCGGGCGCTCAGTATCGTGCGGCAGGATACCCGGCTCGCGGACAACGATCTGGTCTGGAAGCTCGCTTCGCCCTGCCGGCTCGACGATATTTCGTGGATCGAACCCGGCAAGGCCGCGTGGGAGTGGTGGAACGACTGGGGGCTTTCCGGCGTGGACTTCACGGCGGGGATCAACCAGCCCACCTATGAATATTACATCGATTTCGCATCCCGCAACGGTCTGCGCTACCTCGTTCTGGACGACGGCTGGAGCCGCGATCACCATTCGCCGCTGGAGACGGCCCCCGGACTCGATCTGCCGGCGCTGGTGAAGTACGGCGAAGAGCGGGGCGTGGGACTGATCCTCTGGCTCGGCTACCTCCCGTTCGCCGAACAGATGGAGGAGCTTTGCGAGCACTATTCCGAAATGGGCATCAAGGGATTCAAGGTCGATTTCATGGACAGGGACGACCAGCAGATGGTCCGGTTCGTCTACGATGCCGCCCGTACGGCCGCACGGCACAAGCTGCTGCTCGACCTGCACGGCATATTCAAACCTGCGGGAATCCAGCGGACCTATCCCAACGTCATCAATTTCGAAGGCGTGCACGGGCTGGAGCAGGTCAAATGGTCGCCCGTCGAGGTCGATCAGGTTACCTACGACGTGACGGTGCCCTTCATCCGGATGATGGCAGGACCGATGGATTATACACAGGGCGCCATGCGCAATGCTTCGAAAGCGAATTTCCGGCCGGTGAATTCCGAGCCTATGAGTCAGGGAACCCGCTGCCGGCAGCTGGCCGAGTATGTCGTGTTCGATGCTCCGCTCGCGATGCTGTGCGACTCCCCGTCGGCCTACGGACGGGAACCCGAATGCCTGCGCTTCATCTCCGGCGTGCCTACCGTCTGGGATGAGACCGAGGTGCTCGCCGGCGAGGTCGGCGACCATATCGTGACGGCGCGCCGTCACGGCGACGTGTGGTATGTCGGGGGACTTGCCGGCTGGGACGGCCGTACGGTGCGGGTCGATCTCTCGCTGCTGCCCGAAGGGACGTATGCGGTGGAACTGTTCCGCGACGGCGAGAACGCGGCGCGCATCGCCCAAGACTATGTCCGGGAGGAGTTCCTGCTGGCTCCCGGTAAATCGTTCGATGTGAAGATGTTCCCCGGAGGCGGTTTCGCCGCCCGGATAACCAGACGATAGCGTACGGTCATGCGACTTAGGGAAAAGATCGGTTACGGACTCGGCGACACGGCCTCTTCGATGCTGTGGAAGCTCTTCAGCGTCTACCTGATGTTCTTCTATACGGACATCTGCGGCATCGACGCATGGGTGGTCGGCGTCCTGTTTCTGGTGACGCGGATCTGGGATTCGCTGCTCGATCCCGTCGTCGGGCTTCTGTGCGACCGCACATTCAGCCGGTGGGGGACCTTCCGGCCGTGGCTGCTGTGGGGCGCTCTGCCCTTCGGGGCGTTGGGCGTCCTGACCTTCTACATGCCGGAGTGGGGAGCGGGCGGAAAGGTGGTCTATGCGACCGTGACCTATTCGCTGATGATGATCGTCTATTCGTCGGTCAATGTGCCCTACGCCGCACTGCTCGGCGTCATGTCGGCCGATCCGCACGAACGCACGGTGCTCGCCGCGTTCAGGATGACCTTCGCCGCCGCAGGCAGCATGGCGGTCGTGCTGGCGGTCGAGGCGCTGGTGAAGGCTTTCCGGCCGTGGGCCGGGCCGTCGGGAAGCTGGACCGCGGCGGTCGCCGTCGTGGCCGGAGTTGCCGTCGTGCTCTTCTTCGTGACGTTCTCAACGACACGCGAGCGGGTCCGGCCCGTGCGGACGGAACGCCATCCGGTGCTGGTCTCGCTGCGCGACCTGCTGCACAACAGGCCGTGGCTGATCCTTGCCGGCGCGGCCGTATGTCTTCAGGTGTTCAATGCGTTCCGGGAGAGCGGTACGATCTATTTCTTCAAGTATTGCGTGGCCGGCGAGACTGTCGGCACGGTGTCGTTCGCAGGGGTCGCCCTGACCGGGTCGGCCCTGTTCCTCGCCGTGGGACAGCTTTTCAACATTGCGGGCATCGTGCTGATCCCCTTCGCCGCGGACCGGTTCGGACGCCGGCGGACGCTGGTAGGCGCCTTGCTGCTCACGGCCGTTTTCAGCTTCGCCTTCTATTTCGTGCGGCAGGGCGGTTATTCCGTGCTGCTTCTGGCGCAGGCGCTCATCAGCCTGAGCGTCGGCGGGGTACTTCCGCTGCTCTGGGCCATGTCCGCCGATACGGCGGACTATGCCGAACGGCGTTCGGGCCGCCGGGATACGGGGCTGATATTCTCCTCCTATTCGATGGCGCAGAAGATGGGCTGGGCGGTCGGAAGCGCCGCGACGGCGTGGATACTGTCGCTGGCCGGATTCGAAGCGAATGCCGTCCAGTCGCCGGCTGCGCTTACGGTTATAGGGTGTCTGCAAAGCGTCTTCCCGGCTTTGGCCGCTTTGGGGACATGTGCCTTCATTCTGTTTTATCCGCTGGCCGACGCCCGGCCCAAATAAAGATCCGTTATGCCCAATCCTGACATATT
>OMDR01001048.1_pt1 | contig 14718 bp, 8 predicted proteins | sample 1645251 | NCBI WGS metagenome assembly OMDR01 (sample SAMEA103958142, study PRJEB25191) | human gut metagenome | biome: human-associated habitat [ENVO:00009003]; feature: intestine environment [ENVO:2100002]; material: feces | place: Germany | collected 2013/2015 | reverse complement strand
CCGTTCACCAGCGGATTCCGCTTGAAATCCCATGAGGTTTCGTAGGAATCCCAGTCGGATTTGGAAAGATTGATGCACTCGCCTGCTAAATTTTCTACTGCTTTACACCCACCATTCTCGACAATTACCGGCATTGCTTTAATTGTGCCAACCTCATAATTCATCGTCTGACTAAGTGTACGAATTAACACCTGTATAATTGAGGAATTACATAAGCCCAAGATGTATTTTAGGTTTTTTTCTGCAAAAATCGAACATCCGGCAACATCAAAAGCTGTCCCCTGTGGAACATACCGCATTGACAATCCACCGGAAGTTACCTTCGACCAAGTAATGGCTTCCTTAAAATATAGTTCTCGTGATGGCAAGTGATTTCCCACTGTTAGCAAATATGAGTAAGAAGCTGCATCAAATTTGATAACATTATCTATATTTCCGTACCATTTTCTAAACGAACCACCTTTGTTATATGGGATATAGCGATTTGTCGATACGGAATGGAATGTTTCTAAATTGGGGCTATTAACGGAAAACTTGTTTTTTTCGATTTCAAACCAAAGGCGAAGCATTTTGTTATTATCGCCAGTTGCCAATCCCTGCCGTGGCTTCGCAACTGACTCAATTGATGGATAGTCAGAAAAAATTTGAATTATTCTTTCACTTGCCCAATAAGCCACTGGAGAACCCGGAATCAAAGAATAGTGTAACTGATTAGCGATATATCTATTTTTCTCAGCAAGAAACATATCCTCTTTCCCTTGCTGAGAAGTCGGCTCGATCAGACGGCAATACTCACCCTTATAGTCCGCAATATGGCTCTTGCGGATGACAAACGATGTGGTCTGCACCACTTCGCCGCCGATTTCTTCAAACGCTCTTGCACCGAGATGTGCCATATTGACAATATCGACTGCCAGCAGCTTTGTACGCAGTTTCTCAAAGCTGGAAAGGAACATCCAAGCGTGCTGCGTGATCATCGCCTGATAGCCATTCTTCTTCGCCATCTGTCCGCAGCGTTCAATAAACACGGCGAACAGATCCGCCTTGCTGTCCGGGAAGTTCTTCTTAACATAGTCGTTGACCTTTGCCCCGGCGTTGCTGACTGCCATATACGGCGGATTCGTCACCACCACATCATACTTCTGCGCCAGCAATTCGGCGCACTTCACCAGCGGCAGCAGTTCCTCCAGTGCCGACATCTGCATCATATTGATGTCCTCGCGGATCTCGTCAAACCGGGCGTATAGTCCGGCAAAGTCTACGGGCGTGATGTTCAGGATGGAGCCGTACTCTTTGGCATCCCGCATCTCAGTGACGATGCGCTCAATGCCGGCTTTCAGCTTCGGGTCATTCTTGTGGAAATATTCGATGGTCATGGCCTGAATGCCGTTGCTCTCACGGATAGAGTAGATATTCGGCTGAATCCCACGCGTGAGCAAACGCCGGTCATACTGCCGCGCCTTCATCATGACCGCAAAATAGGCAAGCTGCGCCGCACGGTCATCAATGTCAAGACCGTAGAGATTATTCTTGAGGATGCTCTGCGCCGCCTCGCGCTGATCCCAACCGGCAGATGTATAAATCTGCATCAGCACATCGAAGGCATAGACAAGGATATGACCGCTGCCCATGCAGGGGTCGATGACCTTAATCTCTTCCGGCTTGATGGTCTTGTATTCCTCGCGGAGCTTGGCAAGCTGTGCTTCCACCTCCGGCTCCTGCTCGGCTTCGTCCAGATAGTATTTCCAGCCGTCATGCAGCTCGGCATTGGGGTGACCTTCCAGCCAAAGTCTGCCGAGGGAGTTTTCCACCATATAGCGGACGATCCAGTCCGGCGTGAAAAGCTGCGTGGCGGCTGGGATGCGCTCCTTCGTGATCTTGACGTTCTTCTTGAGCTGGGCAAAGGTATCGTCTTTCAGTTCGGTGTTGTAATACTGATACAGCCAGCCAATAATCTGAACTAAATGATTGCTGTCACTGTTTTGCCAGTTTTCCGCAGTACCCCAATCTACCTCATCAATATCGCTTACAACTTTTCCGATAAAACTATCTTGGTGAAGCATATTATTCGGAAAAAGCAATTCTGTGTAATCTTTATCACGCTGCGCAAGTCCAAACACATCCGGCAGCGCTGCTTTCAGTTCCGCACACTGCGTCAGGAGCAAGTAACGATACAGTTCTTCGGTGTTATTATTTTCAATATACTCCGCGACCTGCGCCTTGTCCAAGCCTTCCATCTCAAGGTGAAGGACATCGTTCAAAATCTCCGGCTTGAATGAGCCGGATGCGTCTGAGAACACGCGGATATGGGAGGGCAGGTAGTTATTGACCTCCATAAACCGAAGCGCAACAATGCGGTTGAACCAGATATAGGTGACACGCTCGATAGTCTGCGGATAGCCATTGGCATTGATTTCAGCAATCAACGCCGCTCTCTGGCTCTTCTCAAGCGGAGAGAGAATGCGACCACGAACTTCGGTAGCATCCGCCTTGCCGACGTTTCCTTCTTCAATGCCGTACTGATAAGCTCTCTGGGCAATCTGCTTGTAAAGGAGCTTATGCCCGTCCACGGCAAACTTTTGAATCTTTGATTTGTTCATCTTCTTATGCTCCTTTAGTTAATCTGCACACCGTCGCAGCTTTCGAGCGTCTTCATGAGCTTTTCGCGAATCGCCTCGACGTACTTATCAATGTCTTCCTTGCTTTGCAGACGCTTGACCGAACAGAGGTCGTATCGACGCACGGTCATGATTTTCGGTGGCTTCGGTGTGGGCGTTGCGGGCGTGGGATTCAGTGCTTCCTGCTGATGTGAGACGGACATGACCTCCATGCGGCGGCAGATTGCGTCCTTGTAACTCAGAAGCTGCGTAATCATGGCATCCAGCTCGGTGAGGGATGTCGAAGCTTTCGCCGCTTCGCGCTTGCACATAAAATAATCGTCCGCCTGATGGAGCAGCGTCCCAGCGTCCCACGCTTCACTGGCAAGCTGGTGAACATCCTGCATACACTGGCGGATGTTCTCAGCAACTTCCTCGCGCTTCATATCCAGCAAGCTGTCGTAAGCGGTCTTGACCTTCTGGACAAGCTCCGGCAGCTCTCCGATGCGGGAATAAGGCTTCGTCATGGCAAGGATTGTGGACATCGTGCTGATGACGTTCAATGTGTCTGCATCCGCCGCGAAGTAGTCTCGCTCCTTGAGAATGCTGGCAAGGCGCTTCTTGGCATCATCGAACACCGTCCGCTGCGTCTTGAAGAACATCTCCACGCCTTCCATATCTTCGGCGGAATCGAGAAGATCGTCCTGTTTCTGCACCATCCACTTGAGCAGCGCAACATTATCCTTGCGCTGGCTCAGAACATCGTTCATTAGGTCGCGGGCTGCAGTGACGGTTTCCTTTTCGGGGTAACTCTCTTTGGTGTAGAAATCATCAAGGAGCTTCTGATAGTGGCTCCGCTTGGTTTCAAAGGTACTCAGGACAAAGCGAATCAGTCCATCCTCATCAGAGGGGATGTCCATTGCGCCCAGATAGTCGCGCAGGAAGTTGATGCTCTTGCGAATCAGCTCTTCGGAGGGTGCAATACGCCGCACAACGATGGCTCTGTCAATCTCGGTCTTCTTGCGCAGGAAGTCCACCAAGCGTCGCTCTTCCTTGCCGACCACCGCGCCGCCATAGTTGATCTGGATTTTCTGCTGGACAATCAGGCGGGCAATCAGGGCTGCGATGTCGATTTCTTTCCAGCCGTAGGGGATCGCCTGATACCGGCGCTGCACATCGCCCATCGAAGTCTTGAGCATCTTCTGGTTTTGCAGCTCCAACCACTGACTGATCTCATTGAGCGCGTCTTCGTTGTTCGCGCCCAGTCCGGTAAAGCCGAACTCTTCATGCGTACTGTTGAGAATCTCGAGAATACCAGCATCACTGTCCACAAACTGTTTAACCATGTTGAGCTTGGAATAGACGCTCTCGACAAGGTTCTTCATCGCCTCGTCCAGCTTTTCCTTTGCGGAGCCGTATTTCAGGTCGAGAATCTCTCCGTGAACATAGGACTTGCCCTCGACGATGGCTTTTTCAATCAAGGCTCTCGCGTGGCTTTCCAGTTTCCGCGCCTCGTCGTTGCGATCGCGGATGATCCGCTGGATGCTCTCTGGCATCTGCGACACGTTCCGCTGCTTGACATACTTGCGGATTTTCATTGCCTGTTCCAGCTCATCAAAGTAGGGTGTGTCCGCCGAAAGGACAACGATTGCCGCATTGTTGACCTGCGATTCCAAGATAAGCCGCTGAGTGTCAACGCCGTAGAGGTCGCTTGCCACGGTGACAATGCGAAGCCGCATTCCGCCAGTGGACGCGCCGTTCAGCGTCTCGTCCACATACTGATCGTAGGCGAAGTCATACTTGCCGTATTTATATTTCTTTGCCGGATAGATTTCGCCGTAGACCGTCTGAGAAATACTCTGGACGATCTGTGCGCTGTCAACCGGCGTGTTCTTGATGTCGATGGCAATATCCTGCTCCTCGTCCGTCAGGAAAGCATAGGTATCGCCGTTGCGGGAGATGTAGTTCTGTGTCAGAAGGCGTTCCAGCGAACCCGTGATGGACGCACGGAGGGCAATCTTGTCCGTGTGAATATCATCAATCATCAGGATGGCGATGTTTTCAATATTCGCCTTGACATCCTCAATATAGCGGACAAGGTAGAGCAACTTGAGGACGTTCACATCCTGCTGTTCCAATCCGTCGTGCGCGTCCGCCGCATTCTGGCAGCGGTCGATAACTCGGCGAATGGTACTTTCAAGAAAAGTATGGACCGTGTCATAAAACTGATAGAACGGCACAAGGGCGTTCTCGTCCTTGTTTTCGATTTTCTGCGCCGCCTCTTGGAAGCCGGACAGCATGGAGCGTTCACCGCCCGAAAGGTGTTTGCCGGAGTTTCCGTGCTTGCGGATTTCCGCGAGAACCTTCTGGATGACGATGAACTGATACGGCACAAAGGGGAAGGTCGCGCTGAACTCCGCCGCGCTGGTAAAGCCCTTGATGTCGAGGATCGGATTATCAAAGGCAAACAGGCTCTTTAAGCCAGAAGCCTCTTTCTCATACTCCATTTGCAGAAGGTGATCTGCGTCCTCTGTCTTCGCCAGAACACGCTTTTTGATGACCTCATCGACAGACGAGGAAGAAAGGCTCAGACGGGTGTTGAAGCGCCCCTGAATCTTGGAGAAGTCATTGCCGGTGATTTTCACGACAGAATCAATCGCTTCCTGGCTCGTGACCATGACCCAAACCTTGCCCCGGCATTTGTCACCAATCTCTTCCACCAGCGATTGCAGATTCATCATCAGATCGCCATCGTCACCGATGTACTGACCGACTTCATCCACGCAGAACAGAAGACGGAAGTTTCCTTCCTTACTGTCCACATACTCCTTGATCTCGGAGACGAGCTGCTTGATGCTCATGTCGGCGTTCTCTTCGCCGTTGAACCAGTTGCGGGCTGCCGTCTCGCTCATGCCGAGAACAGACTGCAAAACCTCAACCACATCGTCTTCAAAGAAGGCTGCGGAATCGCGGGCGTTGACCCACTCGTCCCCGTTGACTTCCTTGAAGGCGGCGCGGAACGCCTCCGTCTTGCCCTGCTTGTCAATGAAGCGTTCCAGCTTCGCCACCTTGAGGTCTTCGCCATAGAAGCCGCAGTGGTTATAGAATACCTTCGCAAAGACGCGCAGCACGGCGGTCTTGTCCTTGTTGATTGGTCCCTCAATGTCGATGTTGAACAGGATAGACTCTGTGGGAATGCGGACACATTTCTGCACCGTTGCATACATCATCGGATCATCAAACTTGTCCGCGAAGTAATCAAAGGCGTGTTTGCCGTCCACCTCTTTGTTGGAGAGAAGGTAGGAGAGCATTTTCAGGAAGTGGGATTTACCGCTTCCAAAGAAGCCGGAAATCCAGACACCAATTTTGTCCGTGGGATTGTCAATGGCTTTGGCGTAGTTATCAAAGAATGTGGCAAAGTGACGCCGTAGTTCCTTCGTGATGATGTATTCACTCAGTTCATCCTTTAAGCTCTGCTGGTCATCCTGCGACACCTTGATAACGCCGTTGATGTCACGGTCGATGTCCTTTTGGAACATACTTTGTATTTTCATAGTGCCTTCCTCCAATTACAAAAGGTTGAATGCCCGGTAGTAGTGTCCGTCCAGAAACTTTCCAAACAATCCGAGGTCTTGCCCGTTGAACGATCCCGGATAGAACATGACGATGGGGATGTCCTCAAAGAGATGCTGCATACTGTCCAGCATTTTATGAGAGCGCATAAACGGGAAGATTTTTCCCACGCCGGTCAGAAAAAGAACGTCACCGTACTCATGCGGCTCATACTTCATGTATTCCAGAAGTGCCTCCGGCGTTGCGATCTTTTGAAGCTGCTTGAGAAGGTATTCCTTTCCGCGTTTTTCTTCCAGCCCGTCCACGGATTTCAGAACACGCTTGTCCTCCAAGAGTCTCAGGAAAATCTCGTAGAGGTCACATTCCTTAATGTGGTACGGCGTTCCGCTCTCCGCTTTCAGCCGGGAAACGAAGTCTCTGACGATTAACTCGTCTGCCGGATCATAGCAGAACACATGAATGCCAACCTCGTTGCTCAAGCCTTCGTTTTTCAGAAAACTTGGTTCGGAAATACGTCCTCTGATTTTATCTAACTCTTGCTTGATGTCACTCATGCCAGAGCCTCCTATCTAAAGCAGTTAAAAGCCGCGAGTGCTTCGAGATCGTTATTTCTGCGGATGCCTTCTTCCAGTTCTTCGCAGAGGAACAGCGGATTGAGCCGCGTGGATTTGAAGGTGTCAAGGATTTCAACCTCAACTAAAATCTTCGTCAGCACTTGCTTGATCTTATTGACCGTTGTCTCGCTCCATCCGGCAATATCATCGTTCTGCTCCTGCAAGTGGGAGAAGAAGACATTCAGGTCTTTCCGCGAAAACTCGAAGTCCTGACTCCGGAACTTTTCTCCGATCACGCCGACCATGAAGTCCCAGACAATGCGGTTGTAGCGCATCATGGCATAGAGGTTGATCTGCTTCGCAATATCAATCGGAGCAGTGGACAATTCTTGACGGAGCTGCTCATCGTCTAATGCGTCCAGACGCTTATAGCAGCTTCGCAACATGCGGGCAACAAGTCGCTCGGTCGGGTATTGAAATAGGTTGCCTTTTTTGATTTCTTCAATAGCATTCTCCACGGATATTCCGTCGAGGTAATACTTCGATGCAATGCGGATTTCGTAAAAAAGAAACTGTTCCGCCGTGATCGTTCCGTTATAAATCAGAGATCGTTCCATTCACTTCTCCATTCGAGCCGGTCTCCCAAGCTCACTGCTATCATATCATATTAGCTGTCCCATAAAGCGGACTCTTACTTGCTTTCGTCTACAAACTCCACGATGTCACCGATATTGCAGCCGAGGCAAATACAGATTTTTCTCAGCGCTTCCATTGACACGTCTTCGCCCTTTCGGAGCTTTGTCATCGTACTGGAAGACAGCCCGGACGCTTTGTGAAGATCGCCCTTGCTCATATCCTTATCGACAAGCAGTTTCCACAGTTTTTTGTAGCTTGCTCTCATAGTTCTCACCTCAGCACAGAATTATAGCATAACTATTTCAGTATACCACCGAAAGAGCGGATATTCAATAGCATTTCGTAAATTTAGGGTGAATACGACCGATTTGCACGAACGTTTCGCCTCATGAAGTGATTAGATGCGAAAAGCAGCGGAATTTACCGCTGACGCACAGACATTAAGCATTAGCTATCCGCATACAGCAGCGATACTTCAACAGATTGCAGATGACTATCGAAGAGAAGGAAACCGTGATCGCTTGCATTCTGAACTTTGAGCAGATAATATGTTTTTCTCAGGAAGCTATTAAAATGGGAAGCGAATTGGTACGAATGCAAAAGCTTCTTATCAGTGCAGGAAATTAGCAATCTCAATTAATAGGGCTGCGTTCCATCGCAAGAAGATAATCTTCTTTATCCACTTTGCACCAGTCCATTACATTGCCAATTTCGGATTTCAGGATATGGTCAAGCAAAAGGCGGGTGCTACAGTCATTGCTTCCTAATAAAGCACGAAATGAACAATAAAAGATAAGAAGAAAAAGCAAAAAAAATCACAAAACCACTTGACAGAATGCACAAAGTACTATATAATGAAAATGAACCATCTGGAATGGTATAGTGAGTCAAAACCAGGGAGTTTTCCTCACCGATTGCGAGCTTTTAGAGGCTCCGCCGCGAAAGCGGCTTTTTTCATAAGTGCGCATATCGTGCAGGAAACAACTTCACCCGTTTGCAAAGGCGATTCATAAAACGACAAACGAAGGAAAGAGGCGCACCATCATGAAAGAAGTCTACAATATCGGGCTGGATATTGGCACAAGTTCTGTTGGCTACGCAATGACGGACGAAAAAGGACGGTTGCTGCGCTTCCACAAACGTCCGACATACGGTTCGGTTCTGTTTGAGGAAGCGCAGACGGCGAAAGAACGTCGCCAGAAGCGTTCAGCGCGGCGTCGGCTGGCGCGGCGGCGCAAGCGTATCAAACTGCTGCAAGCGCTGGTTGCGCCGGATGTGTGTGCGGCAGACCCGGAGTTTTTTCTTCGGATGAATGAATCGTTCTTATGGTCAGAGGACAGCAAGTACGAGAAGCTTTATGCAAAGCTGCCAAAGGCGCTGTTTGTGGATGGAACAGTATCCGTCGAGACGCTGCCGACGATTTACCATATTCGCAATGAGCTGGTGAAAAGCACAAAGCAGGCGGACATCCGCTATGTCTATCTGGCGATGCACCACATCATCAAATATCGCGGGCATTTCCTGATGGAAGGACAAACGCTGTCTGACATCGGTGCGGAAGCACCGCAAAAGATGCAGGAGCTGCTGGAATTGCTGACAGACCCCGAAAGTTTTGTCTGCGGGCTTGCGCCGGCAGAAAATGCGGCAAAGGAAATCTGTCACGCGATGGAAAATCACTCGCTCCGTGGCATGGCGCGCAAGGAACAGATTCAGAAGCTGCTGTATGCAGGCAAGAAAAAAGAAAGCAAAGAGGCTGCGCAATCGCTCGCATCGCTTCTTTTGGGCTATAAAGGTTCTTTGAAAGCGCTGATTGGCTATGAAAGTCAGACGGATGCACCAGAAAAAACCTCCTTAGGCGCCATTGAGGGCGAAACGGAAGAAACGTATCTTGCTGGGATGACGGAAGCGCAGGCGGAAGTGTTTGCTCTGATGCTGGAATTGTATCGCTGGCAGCTGTTTGCGGAAATTCGTCAAAACGGGCAGACGATTTCCGACACGATGGTAGCGCGTTATGAGAAGCACGGGCGTGACTTGGAGAAACTGAAAGCATGGGTGAAAGCCTATCAGCCGGATAAGTTTTATGCACTGTTTCGTGATGATGAAAACGCAAAAGGCTATGCGGCATATACGGATCACCTGCGCAAACCGAAAAAATTCAAAAAAGAGAAGTTGCAACGCTGCACACAAGATGAGTTTTACAAGGTGCTCAAAGCTATGCTGACAGGCAATAAGGATGCCGAAGCAGCGGCAGCCGCACAGCCGATGCTTGAAGCGATAGATGAGCCGAACGGCTTTTTGCCGCTGCAGCGCATCAATCTGAACGGTCAAATCCCGAACCAGATTCAGGCGGAAGAGCTGGCGAAAATACTTGACGCGCAGGGAAAGTATTATCCGACGCTGCGTGAAAATCGGGAGAAAATCCTCAGCATCTGCACGTTCCGTCTGCCGTATTATGTCGGCCCGCTGTATCAAGATAAGAACAGCCCGTTCCAGAAGTGGATTGTGCGTGACAAAACGCAGCCTGCCTATCCGTGGAATTTCTTTGATGTGGTGAATCAGACGGCAACGGCGGAAGGGTTCATAGCAAACTTGACAAACAAGTGCACCTATTTGCCGATAGAGGACGTGCTGCCGCTGCATTCCCTGCTGTATGAAGAGTACCTTATGCTGAATGAGCTGAACCGCGTCCGCGTAAAGAGCAATCTGATTCGTGATGTTCAGCTGAAACAGCGGATGCTGGATGAACTGTTTGCAAAGAATAAATCGGTTTCCTACAAAACATTCGCGAAGTGGCTTCAGCTGAACAGTCCGTATGTGGATGTTACAGAGAATGATATTTCCGGCACACAGGAACCGAATAAATTCACAGCGAGCCTGCGCACACGGTATGACTTGGAGAAGCACGGATTCACCGTGAATGATCAGACGATGAAGCAGCTGGAAACATTAGTGCGCTGGAGTACCATCTTTGAGGATCGCAGCATCCTGAAAAAGCTGATTCAAGAGCAATATCCGGAGGTCACGGACAATCAGCTGCGTTTTCTGGTGCAGCGGCGCTATACTGGTTGGGGACGACTGAGCGAAAAGCTGCTGACTGGTGTGCTGGGTGAATATGAGAATCAGCCTGCAACAATCATGGACGTTCTGCGCGCGACGAATGAGAACTTCATGCAGGTGCTGAACAATCCGCAATACCATTTTCAAGAGAAGATTGCAAAAGAGCGGCTAATGGAACTGGGCGAACCGAAAGAGGAAATCGAATACAACGAGATTCGGAAATTGCAGGTTTCTCCGGCACTGAAACGCGGAATTTGGACGGCAGTGCGCATTGTGAAGGAACTGATTGAGCATCAGGGCTGCCATCCGCACGCCATTTATCTGGAAAACACGCGCGAAGAAACGCCGGATGAAAAGAAACAGCGCACGCAGTCACGTCTGAACCAAGTGGAGCAGATGTATAAAGAACTGGCGGAAGATAAGACAGCGGAGAAAGTGCCGTCAGAGTGCTGGGAAGTATTGAAAAACTGCAGGGATAAAAAGAAACTGGATGATCAGCAATACCTGTATCTGCTGCAGCTGGGGAAATCGCTTTACAGCGGCAAGCCGCTTGATTTCGACCAGCTTTCGGCAACGACGCAGATGGTGCTGTCGGGTGAAAATCAGCGCAAGGCAGACAACCTTCTGCTGGCGGATAGCATTCGGGATTCACAGCGCCCGTGGTGGAATTATCTGCGCCAGAAGGGATTCATGGGCGAAAAGAAGTTCAAGAATCTGACGCGCAGTGTGGTAAGCGAAGAGGATAAGCAGAAGTTTATTGCACGGCAGCTGGTGGAAACGGGACAGATGGTGCAGTGCGTGACGGAGCTGTTCAAGCGCTATTATCCGGATGTGCATGTGCGCGGCATCAAGGCAGGACTGTCCTCGGAGCTGCGGGAGCAGTACGGGCTTTACAAGATTCGTGAGCTGAACGACATGCATCATGCGTATGACGCATTTCTTGCGGCGACAATGGGAAACTTCGTGGAGCGCTTTGTACCGTGGCTTGACAGCGAGTCGTCTGCGGCGATTCGCGTCAGAAAGGCGCAGGGAGCAAAGAAGGACGATGACAAGGTTGATTTAAGCTCGAAGCACGGCATGATACTGGCGAGATTCAGCCGGGATCAGGTGGATGCGGATACCAGGGAAATCATCCGAAATGCCCAGCAGGAAATTTGCTACTTGAAGGCAGTCTGGGGATACCATGATGGGCATGTGGTGTTTCTGAAACGGCAGAAATCGGGGAAAATTACAGAAGATTCACGATACCGTGCAGGAAACAAAAGTGCGAAAATGCCGCTGAAAAAGGGACTGCCTTGCCAGCGCTATGGTGGATTTGACAGCATCAATCCGGCATTTATGACTGCAATTCAGTATACGCAAGGGAAAAAGGTCTACCACAGGGTTGTAGGTATCCCGATTTATGCAAATGTTCCCGTAGAAAAGGCAGACGAATTGATTCGTGCTTTTGCAGCTGATAAGATTCCCGGCGTAACCGTGGTGCGTCCGCGGCTTCTGATGAACCAAATGTTAGAATGGGATGGCGGCGTTTTCGTACTTCGCGGCGGGCAGACAATTGATATTCTTACGGGCAAAGAAAATGCCGCAAGAGTAACGATTAGCAACGGAAAACAGCTGTTTGTTTCGGGAAAGGACATGACAACCATTGCCTTGCTTTTCCGTGGGGAAGAGAATGGTTTGAATCCGGAACAGCTTAAGGAAACGGTGCTTCATTTGCTTGAAAAGTTCAAAACGCAATATGCTGTATTTTATCAAAAGTGCAAAGCCGATGATATTAACCGTATTTTGAAAAACCTTGAGACCCCTGAGCAGCTTACAACTGCCGATTGGACAGCGATGGTGAGCGAGCTGCTGAATGCGATGGGCAAGCAGCGAAAAGCTTCAAAAGAATGGATTACCTGCGAAGATTGGAGAATCCGAGGCATACCGACAAAGGACGTTGACCTGATTGACCAGTCCATCACAGGACTGCGCGAGAAGAGGACGAAGCTATGGCCGGATTCCGAACCGTCGTGATTCAAAGCCCGTGCAAGCTGACGTATAAGGACGGTTTTCTCATCATCCGCGGCGATGAGGTGCGGACGGTTCACATTTCGGAACTGCACACGCTGATTCTGGACACGACGATGGTCACACTGACGGGGTATCTCATCTGCGAACTGATGCACGAAAAGGTGAACGTCATCTTCTGTGATGAAAAGCGGAATCCATGCGGCCAGGTACTCCCCTATGCCGGAAGCCATGATACAGCGGCAAGGATGATGTCGCAGGCAAACTGGAGTGATGCGCGGAAAGCGGCGCTGTGGCAGCAAATCATCCAGCAGAAGATTCTTAATCAGGCGGGCGTGATGCAGGAAGTTTCCGTGGAGGCTGCAAGACAAATTGCAGCCTTCGCGGAGAGCGTTACGCTCGGTGATGCGACGAATCGCGAGGGACACGCGGCAAAGGTCTACTTCAACCGCATTTTCGGCAAGGATTTTTCGCGCGATTTGAAAAGTGACCGTAATGCAGCATTGAACTACGGCTATTCGCTGCTGCTTTCCTGCTTCAACAAGGAAGTCGCTGCACGCGGCTACGCGACGCAGCTGGGGATTCACCATCGGAACGCCTACAACAGCTTCAACCTTTCCTGCGACCTGATGGAACCATTCCGCTTTCTGGTGGATGAGGTCGTGCTGCATCAGGGAGAGCGCACGTTTGACAAGGAATATAAGTACGAACTGCTGGACATCCTGAATACAGAAATTTGCTATCAGCAGCAAAAGATGTATGTCAGCACTGCCATCGCCCGCTTTGTGCGCAATACAACGGATTACCTTGACGGTCAGACGGAGTGGACAGAGGGAATGATGATGCACTATGAGGATGCGAGCCATGAGAGTCATCGTGATGTTTGATTTGCCGGTGACAACGGCGGAAGAGCGCGCCGCGTATGGGCGATTCCGCAGAGACCTCATCAAGGACGGCTTTCTGATGATGCAGGAATCGGTATACTGCAAATTGGCAGTCAATGCGGTGTCGGCTGACCTGATTAAACAGCGCGTTAATCGCATCAAGCCAGCAAAAGGCGTAATCCAGCTGATGATTATCACGGAAAAGCAGTACAGCCAGATTGATTATCTGCTGGGCGGCCCGCAGGAAAAACAGCTGGATACGACAGAGAGGTTGTGGTTCTTTTGATACTGAGAAACATCAGCTTCGAGCATGATTTGCCAATCGTCGATGACCATGCGGCTTCGATGCAGATTGCCTCTCCGCACCTGTACGCGCGGGTTGTGCAGAGTTTCCTTGCGCTGGAAGCGGGCGAAGAATCCTTGGAGCCCTTCTTATTCTTGCAGGACGATGACCTTCTGGATGCAGCAAAGCTGCTGTACGTTGTTACCGATCCGTTCCACATTGATTTTGCAAACAAGAAAATCGTGACAGCACTTTACGGGGAAATTAATCAGCTCATTCGCAAAAATCCGCTGCGACAGGTCCGCTGGGAAAAGCAGATGGTGGAGCTGTCAGATTTCATTCAGGACGTGACGCGCGAAATCCCGCTGGAAATCATCGCGCCGGACGAAATGACGGTACAGGATGTTTGCAAAGCGTTCGGTGTACAGCTGGATTGCCCGCTGAATACGTCACCGCTGGTGCGGATTTGCAAGCTGCTGGATGTTCTTGCGGAGTGGATGCCGAAAAAACTGCTGGTTCTCTGCAATCTTGACAACTACTTTTCGGACGCGGATTGGCAGGAAGTCATCAAGTATGCCGCCTATACGAAGGTAAAAACGCTGTTGGTTTTTCAAAATCAAGCACTTCCGATGCACGAGCAGGAAATTCGGTGGCAGATTGATCAGAATTATGATGACAAAATCATCAAGCTGTGATATACTGAAAAAGAAAAGAACCATCCGGCGTGGCAGCGGCTCACGACCGAAAGGTTCCTACCTCATGGATTTGAGGTTTTGGAACTATGTCATTCCAGATGGTTCTACTACTTGAGGCATCCTGCACACGTCCACGATTTGGTTTTGGAACTATGTCATTCCAGATGGTTCTACTACCGTCGCGCAGCTCTGGACGAGCGTGGACGGTTTTGGAACTATGTCATTCCAGATGGTTCTACTACTTCTGCGGCAGAGGGCGCTTCTGCATATCGGTTTTGGAACTATGTCATTCCAGATGGTTCTACTACGCTTGCGCTTCGGCGCGGCGGGGTCGGCGGGTTTTGGAACTATGTCATTCCAGATGGTTCTACTACTAGCACGAAAGTCAGTAGGTTCAACCTCCGGTTTTGGAACTATGTCATTCCAGAT